>FLNV01001014.1_pt1 | contig 264155 bp, 245 predicted proteins | sample 1140351 | NCBI WGS metagenome assembly FLNV01 (sample SAMEA3878207, study PRJEB12797) | bioreactor metagenome | biome: Moose rumen | place: Sweden | collected 2011-10 | reverse complement strand
CTATCTCTACTGCATTAATATGTTTTTCATCCCATCCGCTTCTAATTTTTACAGTAACTGGTACATGGACTGCTTTTACTACAGATGATACTATTTCATATACTTTGTTTGGATCTTTTAATAATGCACTACCAGCTTGGGCTTTGACAGCTACTTTAGGTACAGGGCATCCCATATTAATATCAATAATATCAGGGTGCATTTTTTCTTCTACAATTTTAGCTGCTTTTACAAATGATTGTTTATCACTACCAAATATTTGTTGAGCAATTGGTCTTTCTTTATCATCCATTTTTAATAAGTCAAAGGTTTTATCATTGGAATAGCAAATGGCTTTATCACTTACCATTTCTGCGTAAATTAGACCTGCTCCCATTTCTTTTATTATTTTACGATAAGAAGTATTTGAAATCCCTGCCATAGGAGCTAATACAATTTGATTATTTATTTCTATGTTTCCTATTTTCCACATATGAATCCCTCATTCCTCGGTATTATATCAAATAATCAATATTTTGTTTATATTTTTCATTTTATCACATACTATTAAATGGTGATATGATGAAAAAATATTTAAAGTATTTATTGATTATTCTACCTTTGATTGGTGGTATTCTTGTTTCTTCCTTGATTGATTTTGATATTTATAAGGTAATTCAACTTCCTCCGCTTGCTCCACCTTCTATTGTTTTTCCCATTATATGGACAATTATCTATTTATTACTGGGGATTGTTCTATATAGAATCAGAAATACAAAGATGGAACGTAATCTTTTTATAATTCAATTATTATTGAACTATTCGTGGTGTTTTATTTTTTTTACTCTTCGTTCGTTTTTATTTAGTTTTATCATATTATTTCTTTTAGATATGGTTGTTATTTATCTAATGATTGATAGTTATGATAAAGATAAAATTCACTTTTTTATATATCTTTTATATTTCATCTGGCTAGTATTTGCAAGTTATTTAAATTTTTCTATTTATTTAATCAATTAAAAAAGGATTATTCATCCTTTTTTGTTTTTCTTGTAGTCTTTTTAGTTGTTTTTCTAGCAACTGGTTTTTCTTCTACTTCAACTTCTTCTACAATTTCATATACTACTTCTTCATCTGAAGGAGCAATTACATATTTATAGAATAATGCTGCTAGGATACCACCAACTAATGGTCCAACAATAAATACCCATAATTGACTTAGAGCCTCTCCTTTTACTAAAAGAGCTGGTCCAATACTTCTAGCTGGGTTTACGCTTGTTCCAGTAAATGGTATACCTAAAATATGAACTAGAGTTAATGCGAAACCTACTACAATACCATTTGTATTGTTGTCTTTCTTAGTTACTGAAAGTACTACTAAAACAAATACAAATGTTAAGATAATTTCTACAACTAATGCTACCCATTGAGTACATACAAGTTCTCCAAGAGCACTTAATTTGCCAAAGCCATTCGCACCTAGTTCCTTACTACTATTGAACATCCATGTTAAAATAAATGCACCAACTAGGCCACCTAATACTTGAGCAAATACGTAGTAAACACATTCGAAAATAGATATTCTTCCATCAATTAATGCAGCTATTGATACAGCTGGATTAACATGAGCTCCAGATACTTTTCCGATTGTATATACTAAAGCCATAAGTACTAAACCAAATGCAAATGCAATTAATAGCATTGTAAATGGTAGTGGTACTTGGAATGCTTTTGCAACTGTGTTAGCAGCTACTGCTGATCCACAACCGAATACTACAAGTAAACATGTACCTACTAGTTCAGAAATAAATTTTCTTACCATAACAAATCCTCCTTGTTTATATTATAACACTTTATGGAAATTTATGTATATTTAGTGTTATAATTTATTTATATAAAATAGTTATAGATAGGTGATTGTATGCAAAGATTAATAAAAAATATAAAAAGAATATTGAGAAAGTCTATTTTTTTAATAGTACTGATTTTTCTTATTGTTGTAGGTACTATTATTGGTATTATGTTATATAATGACTTGCATGGTAATGAGGCTAAAAAATATTTGATAGAAAAATATGGTTTTGTAGAGAAAGAATTATTTGTTAAAGAGTACCAACCATATGTTTATGAAGATGTTGCTAATTGTGATACTTTATGGTTAAAAAAATGTACAGACGATAAAACATTAGTTGCTGAGTATACTTTCAAAACTAAGAATGGAAGTTTTATTAAAGTGATTGAGAATGAAAATTTACAATATACTGATGATTATAATGAGGAGCCTACAAAAGCTTGGAAGGAAAAAGAAGCTAGAAGATTGGAAATTGAAAAGCAGCAAGAAGAGCAACAAAAGAAGGATCGTGAAGCAGCTAATCAAAATATTATGCAAAAATAAAAAAAGGAAGTTTTCTTCCTTTTTTAATTATTCTTTTTAACTAATTCTCCATCATATCCATCAGATATAACGTTAGTCATAGCATAATCAAGTAATTTCTCTCTATTATTTTTTACTTTTCCTGCTAGTACATCATTATAGACTACATCTAAAACTGGTCCAAGACTATCTTGTGATACTCCAAGATTTAATAAATCTTTGCCATTTATTTTTAGTTCATTCTTTTTAATAAATGATGTTTTTCTTGTAGAGTGTTTTAATCTATCATAGTCTGCTTCTATTTTAGATAAATCAGATGCATATGCAGGATTTTTAGCATAGTAATTTGCTCTTTTTACTTTAAATAAATCATCAATATCTTCTGTTCCAAATTTTGTAAGGAATTGTTTAATTCTTTGGATATCTTCTGGGACATTAAAGTCATGATATTCTATCAATTTTGTTACTTTTTGAACGGTCTTTTTGCTATATTTTAATCTATTTAGGATTTCTCTTGCCATTTCAGCACCTTTAATATTATGATTTTTAAAGGTACCTATTCCTTCTTCATTTTTATGAAATGTAAATGGTTTAGCAATATCATGGAATAGCATTGTTAATCTTAGTTCTAGTGTTGGTTCTATACATTTCATAGATACGAGAGTATGTTCTAAGGCATCATAAATATGATGTGGATCAGATTGTTCAAATCCTTCTAGCAATGACAATTCAGGTATTACTTCGATAATAATATCAAAATATTTTTTAATATAGAAGTCTGCTCTAGGTGTTACTAATAGTTTACTAAGTTCATCTCTTATTCTTTCATTAGCAACATCTTTTAATAATTCTTTATTGTCAAACATGTATTCTTGTGTTTCTCTATCTATACGCATTCCATATTCTGCTGATAATCTTATTGCTCTTAAAATACGAAGAGGATCTGCTTTTAGGAGTTCGTCTTCTTCTCCATTCAACTTTATTACTTTGTTGTTAATATCTACAACGCCTGTATTGTAATCAATTAAACCATCTTCGTCAGAATATGCTAAGGCATTCATTGTGAAATCTATTGTTGCTAAGTAAGATTCTAATGTATTATCTCTTACTCTATATTTAAATATTTTCATTGGGAATTTAGAATTAACCAAGCATAATTTATCTCCTTCAATAAATGTTTTGCAATCAATGGATTTTAGACATTTTTGAACTTGTTCTATTGTTGCATTGGTAGATATGTCATAATTATTAGGTTTTTCCCCTAGTAGCCAGTTACGAACGGCTCCACCTATGATATATGCTTCATAGCCATTGTCATTTATAGCATTAAGAACTTCGTTTACTGGTTTTGGAATAACAATGTTCATACATATACCTCCATATCTTTCTACCCTCTATATTATTATATAAGAAAATGTCAAATTTGTATAGTAAAAAAATGACATGATTTTTATTTCATGTCATCTTTTTCAGTTTCTTTTGACTCTATCTTTTCTTGTTCTTTTTTCTTGTTAAGTTTTCTTTTTTCATCTAACATTGCAAAGATAATTAGTGCTAATCCTACAATTAAAATGTAAATATACCATGGAATTTGACTCCAATATTCCCAAGTTAGGTAAATAATGTTAAACACTAAACAAATCAAACCAGTGTAAATCATATGATTCCATTTCTTTACAAAAGCTAAGATAATAATTGTTAATAGTGTAAAGATAATGATAACTGCATCTGTTGCTGTTGTACAGATAAACAATCCTAGTAATGTTATGGCAGCAATTCCAAAGCATTCGAAGAATACTACATCTCTCACTTTTCCATTTAATAGATATCTTGTAATAGCAAGTAGATATAAATAGAATCCAATCAGATATAATGCTGCAATGTCTAAATCTAAAGTTTTTATTGTATTTAAATAAAGAATCAATCCACTTGTAATTGTTGCAAATTTAAAGAATGTATTATTTCTATTAAAGAATAAATGAGATGCGCTCCATATTAATAATAATGCACTAAATATTATGCTATGGAATTCAAAAGCAAAATATCCAACAAATATTGATATAAATGAAACTACTGTATATATACTGAATTGTTTTTTATTTAATGATAGTAATGAATAGATAACAATTAGAATATAGCTTATAACTTGTGTTATAACTGTTTTTTCCATTGTAAATAATGATAAACTCATTAACATTGGAACGATTAATAAAGCTTCTGGTTTCTTTTCAATCTTAATATAAGCAATCATATATAATAATGGTATTAATACTGCATAATTTGATTGTAATATAACAGACTCTACAATTATTAATCCTGGAATGAATATGTTACTAGAATCGTCTTTTAGTTTGTCAAATAAAACTTCTAGTGCATAAACTAAGATAATGGTAATTAAGAAAACATATTTGTTTAATTCTGGCATTTCTACCATACTGAATATTTCCATAAATATAAATGAGAAAGCAAGATATGATAAATTCTTGGCAAGGCTTTTCTTAGCTAGTAGATATGTTAGTACATATAGGATAAAACCTGAAATGTAAGTTAATAAATAATATATTTCATTATCTTTTTCTATTTCAAATGGATATAAACGATCTATATAGTTTAAATGACTATTTGCAAAGGAAGATATTGTTATTACGATAGATAGAATAAGAATTCCATATATAATAATGTTTTTTATTGTTTCTTTCTTTGTAATCTTTATTAATAATAGTAATGGTATTAAAGCAATGATGTATAGGAAATATGGTGGGAATTCAACATTGCTTAATAATGTTAATGATGCTATATATAATGCCAAGAAATATACAATAAATCTTCTTTGCTTATATTCATCACTTTCATATTGATATCTCATAAAGTAATAAATAGAAAATAGTAATAAAGATAGATTGGTTGGTATAGTTTCTCCATCTACACTTAATGCAAACAGAAGAATTGCTACAATAAAATATCCAACTATACAATGCGTATTGAAGTATTTTTCTTTATCCAATACTTTAAATTTTAATAATAGATAAAAAATAAAACTATAAGCAGATATTGCTAATAAAGACAATGTGTTCTCTTGTGAAAAATTCAAGACTATAAAGAAGATAGCTAGTATTTCTGATGCATAGCTCATTTTGAATGCATTGTTGTCTTTCGTTAAATATCCTATTCCTTTATAAATAATATCTGTTATTAGAAAACATATTCCAAAGAATAATAAGTATCCGTCTCCACTTATACTGAAGTAATCTCCTACCATTTCAAAGCAAGATAAAGATATTAGAACGATTGGTACAAAAATGTATGATAAGTATTTAAATACTTTTGAAGTTTTTTGAATATCAAAAGTTTTATCACATATTATAGAAAAACCGTAGAAGACAATTTGTAATACTACAAGCATTAATGTTTTGACTATACCTGGTAATACATCCCAGGAAGTTGCTAAGAATATAATAGATGCAAATACAATTAAAACAGCTCCTGTAATCATTAAAGCGGAGTTTGTGATTCTTCTTTTATCTTCTTCTGTTTTAATCTTTTTGACTTCTTTAGGTTCTTCTTCTCCTTCATAGATTGGTTTCCCTGTATGAATGTCATAACTTATTGGTTTTATTTTGCTATTTTTATTAAATACTGGTGCTCCAGTAACAGCATTGTAGCCAATAATTGTGGGTCTTTTTTTATTTTCTTTATCTTCATGTTCAATAATATATAAAGTGACTAAAATAATAATAGCAATTAAGATACTCATCTTAATTCACCTTCTTCTTTAATTTTTTTAGATAATCGATTAATGGCGTTATAGAATTTGATTGGAGTATAATCTTTTATAATTAACCACTCTGGTTTTTCTATATTTACTTTTTTCATCTTATTTAATACTTCTTTTTCTATTCCTAGTGTTCTAGCATATGGATAGATATCATATAAGTAATTTGGATTTAATTCTAATACTCGTTCCAATTCCACATCTTTACAGTTTAGAATAAATTCTTTTAGGCCATCTATTTTTCCTAGTAATCTACTTCCATATATCGTTCTTTTTGGCATGTATTTATATAGAATCAATATAATTGTTACACTAACACTACTAACTAAGAAGGTAATATAATATACTTTACTTCTAGCAAATGATGGAATCATCATGATTAATGCAATGACAACGACAATAATAACAATGCTCGCAATATCAATAAATCTTAGTTTTCTAAAATTAATACTTCCTACAAATTCTAGTAATATTTTCAAAATAAAGATACTAAATGCTACTGATAAAGGAAGTAAGTATAATTTGTTGATTTCTATAAATGGTATAGATGTTATAGTTACCAATATTAATGTAATCATTAATATTAATGTTTTCTTTAAAGACTCTGCAGAATCTTCAAAGTATTTACTTTTTTCTGAATCTGTATAAGATAAATTAATAATTTTATCTGAAGTTTTATGAAATCTTCTTGATATTTCATCATTATGAATTGTATCTATTAACTCATATTTGATAGTATCTTTTCTTTCATATACAGCATTTATATAATCTGATAAAGATACTGTTTTTTCTTTTTTAAATAGATTTTTTATAAATAGAGATTCTCTATAATCCTTTCCATTATAATCTTTATTTCTTGTAAGGGTAAATTCATGTTTATCATTTTCTTCTATTGTAATATACCCTTTATTTGCAAGATATATTAATAAATTATATACATCTTCTTCTACTATTTTTTCATTAGATATTAAAGCAACATCAATTGGATTAATTGTTCTTGGTAAATTCGCAGTTTCTGATACTTTTGTTTTTAAATCTTTACCATATAGGTACCACATAATGTAACTTAAAATACAACAGCCTATCGGAAATAGGAGAGAAAAAGCAGTAATAGGAGAAATGATAATTTTTGTATAATCAATTGTTATATTAACTTCTTCTCCAGGATTAAGAGGTTCTTTTAATTCTCCTATAATTCTATTTCCACTAATATTTAAAATTGTATCTTTGGTAATATCCTTATCTTTATATTCGATATGAATATTTCCTTTATCTATTTTCCCTAATACTTCTATAGAAAATGATGTTGAATTCAGTGGAACTTCATATCCATTTTGAATAGTAATTGTATATTTATTTTCATTCTTTTTTGGAGAATTATACTTACTTATATAGGAATATGTATCTTTACTTCGACTATTTATTTTTATGGAATTTGAATCAATTATGTAATTTGAATTAACTTCAAAGTTATTCATATCTTTAGTTATGTTTCTTGTTACTTGGACATTGGATTCTTTAAAATCTATAGTTGTATTTTCTGTGTAATAAATTTTATTTTGATCTACTTCAATATATATTTCATTATCAGTTATATTATATTTGTAGTCTTCTGCAAATACGAATACTGGGAATAGTATAAGCATTACTAATAGATATTTTATTTTGTTCATACAATCACTCTACTTTACTATTGTTATTATAACATTTTTCATTTCTTAAGACTATAGATAGTTTTGATATTCATATTATTTATAACGAAACCTATTAGATATATGAATTATTGAAAATGAATTAATTATTATTTGGTTTTAATTATTTTGTGATAAAATACATTTATATGGAGTTAAAAAGTATTTATATAGGAGTGGTTTTATGGTTAATTATGAGGGAATATTTGTTGTTCCAGAAGATATGGAAAAGTTATTTAGTAAAGAAGGTACATTCTTAGGATTTCGAAATGATATACCTCATATTACCTTTTTATATAAACCAGATAAATATCATTTAATTGAAGATTATGTAGGAAAAGATGTTACTATTCATGTAATCGGTTATGGTTGTGATGGGGAAAATAGCGCGTTTGAAGTTACTTTTCCAGAAGAATATAATGAATTTTACTTTAATAAAGATGAGGATGGGAACTCTATTAAACCTCATATTACTTTATCTTTATCTGATAATGCGAAAGCAAGTAATTCAAAAAATCTAACTTTTGTTAAGTTTAAGGAACCTATAGCAATTCAAGGTAGGTTTGGTTATTGGATTAAGGATGATAAAGAAGAGTATCCATTATATGATAAACTATTACCTAAATTAAAAAAGCAATCTGAATGATTGCTTTTATTTAATTAAGAAAAAGTATAATAATACTAGTATTCCTAGAATAATACGATACCAACCAAATACTTTAAAGTCATGTTTTCTAATATAATTTATTAGGAATTTAATAATAAATAAACTTACTAGGAATGCTACTATACATCCTACTAATAATATTGCTATTTCTAAGCCTGAGAAAACAAAACCTACTTCTAAGATATATTTCACTAGTTTTAATAAAGAAGCACCAGCCATTACAGGTATAGCTAGGAAGAATGTAAATGTTGCTGCTACGCTTCTTTCTAATCCAATTAGTAATCCTCCAATAATAGTAGATCCACTACGGGATGTTCCAGGTATTAAAGCAAGCAATTGAAAAACTCCAATTCCTACTGCTTGTTTATATGTAATATCTTTTAGTTTTTTAGTGGTTCTTTTCCCGATATGTTTAGTTTCTATAACAATAAAGATTATACCATATATGATTAAAGCTAAAGATACTACTATAGCGTTATATAGATGTTCATCTAACCAATCATCAAATAGTAATCCAACAATAGCTGCTGGTATACATGCTACTAATATTTTGCCCCATAGATTTAATATATCTACGTCCCATTTTATTTTATTATTTTCTTTTTTAAATGGCCATATGCTTTTAAAGTATATTAAGACTACAGCTAGAATAGCTCCTAATTGAATTACTACTTCAAATAGTTTATAGAATTCATCACTTACACCTAAGTGAATAAATTCATCTAATAGAATCATATGTCCTGTACTACTAATTGGTAACCATTCTGTTATTCCTTCTACAATACCAAATAGTATTGCTTTTAATATTTCTATCATAAAATCATCTCCTATAAGATTATAACACAATTATGTTATAATGTATTTGAATAGAGGTGTTTGTATGAAACTTTTATTAAAAAAAATTATTTATTTATTATGTATATTATTAGGTTTGGTCGTTATGATATTAACGTTATTACAAGCTTTTCATGTAATTGATAATATTACTAATGTTACTACAATACTTCTAAATATTGAGTTTATTTTATTATGTATAGGGATTTGGGAACATAATAAAGTCATATCTATAGCTGGTGTTTGTGTTGCTATTGTATTAATTATTTTTACATTAATATAAAAACATACATTATAATGTATGTTTTTTATTGTATGAAGAACAAATATAGATTTCATAATTCTTTTTTAACGCTTCGTATGCTTTGTTTGCAGAATCTTCTGTTTTGAATAAGCCAAAAATGCAGGATCCCGAACCGGTCATTTGACTTGCTAAAGCTCCATGTTCATTTAAATCTTTTTTTATGTTGATAAGTGTTTGATTATTCACAACATATTCGAATGAATTATATAAATTATTTGCTACCAAATCTAAGTTATTCGTTTTAAGTCCTTCTATAATTAAATCTGTTTTATCTATAGCATTTTCTTTCTTTTTATCTATTAATTCGTACATTTCTTTTGTATTACAAGATATATTTGGTTTGATAAGTACAATATAAAAGTTTAATTTAGAATCTATTGTAGTGATTTTTTCCCCTATTCCTTCTGCAAGAAGTGGTATATCATATAAACATGGTACTACGTCTGCTCCTAAGGAAGCACCTATTTCTTCTAATTGATTTTTATTGATTTTAAGATTATATAACTTATTCATGGCTAGGAGAAATGATGCGCAGTTTGTACTTCCTCCACCTAATCCTGCTTGCATTGGGATTTTTTTATTTAAAGTTACATCTACTCCTTTTATAGATGGATATATTTTTTTTAACTTTAAATATGCTTTGTAAATAATGTTATCTTTATTATTAAGTGATTCTATATTGGTATGTAACTGAAAGATATCGTTCTTTTTTAAAATTAAGTCATCGTATAAATCTATTTTATGAAAAATGGATTTGATGTTATGATAATTGTCTTTTCTTTTATTTAATACATATAAGTTCAGATTTATTTTTGCTCTAGATTTTACTTTTATTTCGTTCATACTATCACCTATTATTCATTATATTATTCTTATTTTGTAAAATGGCCAAACTTGGCTTTGTCTTCATAACAAATATTTTTTAAATTTAAATCTTTGATAATATTTTTAGGTGTACATTCTTGATATAAAGACATTGGTACATCTATGTTTTCTCTATCTGTTTCGATATATATTGCTAAAGGCTGTTCTTTTCCTATAGCATATGAAAGTTGTACTTGACACCAGTTGTATTTTTTATTTTTTTTCAGTATCTCTTTTGCTATTTCTCTTGCTTTATATGCACCAGAACGATCTACTTTTGTAGGATCTTTCCCAGAGAAAGCTCCTCCACCAACGTTAGCAAATGATTGGTAACTATCAACTACTATTTTTCTTCCAGTTAAGCCAGCATCTCCATCAAATCCACCTATTAAAAACTTACCAGTTGGATTAATTAAAAATTCTTCAATTTCTATATTATATTTTGAGCAAATAGAAATACACATATCTTTAATTATTTGATCTGTAATATTTCTTTCTTGTTCTGTGTTTTGATAACAAATTGTAAATGTTTTAATTCTTATTAACTTGTTCTCATTATATATTCCTGTTATTTGGGCTTTCCCATCTGGTAAAAATCTCTTATCTTTTTTTCTTAGTTTATCATATTGTTTACTGAGTTCTTGTAAAATTACCATGGCAGTTGGTAGATATTGTTTTGTATCACGACATGCATAACCAAACATCATTCCATTATCTCCTGCTCCACCTATTTTATCATTTGTTCCTAATGCTATATCTGGGCTTTGCAGACCTATATTATTAATGATTTCATAATTTGTTGAGTACCCAATACTTTTTAGAACTCTTTTTACTGTTTTCTCAATATTAATAACTGCTTTGGTAGTTATTTCTCCGGTTATAAATATTTTTCCTTTCCCTCCTACTGTTTCAATTCCACAACGACTATTTTTATCTTGTTTTAAGCACTCATCTAATAATGCATCACTAATTTGATCACATACTTTATCTGGGTGTCCTCTAAATACTATTTCGTTACTATAATATTTCATAACTCCTTCTTTCTAACATCAAAAAGACCTAAGATAACTCTTAGGTCTTAAAAGTTATCTTATAGATCTAGCATTACCACCTAATCAAATAGGTTGGTGTGATATCATAGGGCTAGTCCCTCCATCACTCTTTATAAGATGTATTTTCATTATATATTCATTTTATTATTTTGTCTAGGTATTATCTTCTTAGTGTAAGTTTTTTTGTTTGTTCGTTTTCAACGCCAAAGTTAATTGTTCTATATTCTCTATGTGTATCAAGTGAAATTACATCTAAAGATGTACCTATTTTAATTCTAACACCTGTTTTTCTTCCTACATAAGACATGGTACTATCATCGTATATTAATTGATCTCCTTTATAATCATATGGATCTATTTTACCAATAACACCATTTGCTGTTTTAATATATATTCCGCTTTCATTAATATACGTAACTTTAGATGAAAATAGTTCTCCTAGATGGTGTTCTATATAATCTGCCATTTTAAGATGGACTGATGCTGCTTCTGCCATATCAGCATTATATTGTTTCATTGTTATGTGTGCAGACTCTTGTTTTAACCATTCATAATCACTATCAATTTGTTCTTGGAATCTAGTATAATCGTATAAGCCATCTCTTTGTTTTTTTAATTGATAGTGACCAATAGCATCTTCTGCTCTACGGATAGGACTTGTAAATCTACCTATTTTTCTTTCTGCTAGAGCATAGTGACCAATAGATTCATCTACATCTATTCTTGCTCTTTTCATAGATCGTAATAAAATGCTTGCTGCCACACTTCTAACACTTTGGTCAGATATGGATTTGATTACTTTGGTTAATACATTTCCGTTTAAGATATCATGCATTCCCGTAACTTTTACTCCTAGTTTGCCAATTTTTTCGATGGCATCTTCTACTGCTTCTACATCAGGTTTTTCATGAACACGTAGTGTTGTTGGTACCATCATGTATTCGGCATAGCAAACTCCAACTAATAACATGAGATTTTCTATTAATTTTTCAGCAGATTTTTGAGATTTACTTACAAATTCAATTGGATGTCCACTTTCATCAAATTCTACTTCAATATCATTTTCTATATCATCAAAGTTCACTGCGCCTTTATCTAATCTTTTTTGTGATAATTTTTTAGAAATACTATTTAATACTAGTAAGTCATCTACGTAATCTTCGTAACCTTCTGGTACATTATCTTCTTCTAGTATTTCATTTACATCGTCATATACCATTGCCATTTCTGAATTGATAACAGTGTCTACAAAATCATAATTTATTATTTCTCCTCCTGGTGTCATCTCTACTAAACAACTAAGTGTTAATCTATCAACTCCTGGATTTAAGGAACAGATACCATTAGATATAATATGTGGTAACTGAGGAATAACAGATTCAATTAGGTACGCACTTGTTGATCTAGATGTTATTGCCTCCCATAATGCCATGCCTGGTTTAATATAATGTGTAACATCAGCAATGTGGACGCCTATTAGATAATTTCCATTATCTAAGTATTCTATGGAGATTGCATCGTCTCTATCTTTTGTTCTAGCTCCATCTATAGAAAATACTTTTTTCTTACGATAGTCTATTCTTCCTTTTGTTTCTTCTTCACTAACAAATGTTGGCAAAGCATTAGCTTCTGCCATTTGTTCCTCCGTAAATTCTTCTACAATACCATATTCAGCAGCAATTAGTTTTAAATCAGCATCTGGATCATCTTTGTGACCTATACTATGATCATATTCAACTGTATAGCAACTATTTTGTGTATGTAGTCCAATTCTTCCTACAAATCTATCTCCTGCTACTAATGGTTTATCAAAATCATCTGGTAATACAATTTTATGTTTAAAAACGTAATTCAATGGTACTAAAGTTATTTCACCTTTTTTATTTGATTGAACTTCAAGTGTTATTAATCCGTTCTTACGTTCTACCACTTCATCTACTACTGCCATTGTTCTTCCATGAATGGTAAGTTTTGTTGGTCTTATTTCAACAGTATCCCCATTTAAAGCATCATTGAATTTATCTTTTTTGATACGATATCTTTTTCCGTCTGCTTCTACAACGCCTTCACCAAATTTATTTGTAACTAGTACTCCTCTAACTATATATGATTCATACTCGTTTTCTGCTTTTAATCTTTCATAGTTTTCAATATATAGCTTTAATGGTATATCTTCAGTTTCTACAATTTCTTCTTTCATTGATTGAACGTTATCTTTTGGAAGTACTCTTTTTATCAAATCTGCTTCAAATATACCGGCATAATTCACTTGTGTAATTCTTACGATAACTGTATCTCCATCTATAACTTTATTCTCATCTTTTTTAGAAAGAGTAAGAGGTAAATCAAGTTTTATATCTTCTGGTATTAGTTCTATTCCATATTCATCTTTTTTTACTTTAGCACTTATTATAGAATGTTTTCTTTTAACTACTTTATCTAGATTTGCAATCATTCTATTTCCTGATCTTTTACTAGTAGGAATGACAACAACTAAATCTCCATCTAATAAAGTTCTGGTTTCTGGTCCCTCAATTTTATATTTTCTTCCATCTGGTAAATCAATTAGTCCTTCTCCATGAGAGTTTTTTAAAAGTGAACATTGAACGAATCCTAGCTCATAAGGGAATTCACGCCATAAATCTTCTGCTGTATGATATAGAGTCCCTTCAATTTCCATTTTTTTAAATATCATTTCAAAGTCAGAATAATTAATATTGTTTTTAGGATCAATTATTTCTGCAACTTCTAGAAGAGAAAATGCTTTTCCTTTGTTTTTTTCTTTTTGGAAAAAATCACCGATTCTTTCTTCAATATCTGTTAATATTACATTCATACCAAAAACCCTCTTTCTTTAGTGATTTATTATATGATATTTTTGATATTATTTCAATTTATTGGTACTAATTTTAGTATAATATATTTTTATATCATTATAAGTTTTAATTTCATTGTTCACAATTAAAAAAACTAGTAAAACTAGTTTTTATTTTCAAACATCCAGCATGCTGCTCCAATATCATGTGTTTGATTAATTAATGATTCAATTGTATATGTTCTAGTGCTTGTTCCTACTCCGTTTGGGTCTGCTACAATAACTTCACCATGTTCATCTAATCCCAGAAGAACAATATAATGTCCAGAACCGGTAAAATCTCCACTTACAACATTTAATATAATAGGATTTTTATTTTCTAAAGCCGCTCTTATTGTATCTGGGTTTCTCCAATCAGTTAGCATCGTTGGTTCCATATCATATTCTTCACATAAGTCTGGAAAATAGTTGCCTGTTACATCTGTTCCTAAATTAGAAAAATAGTATTTTTCTCCTTTTGGAGCTACTTCTGTTGGAGTTATTTCTCTTCCTTTTAAATAACTTGCTACCATTGCAAAACAGGTTGGGCAGCAGCCTCCGTATTGAATTGTTGTATCTCCGTATGAATCTTTATAAAGATTTTGATTGTAGTATATGAAATTGGGGAAGTCTTTATATCTTTCTTTTAATAATTCTAAATCATTTATTAACTCATCTTCTCCGGAGTATCTCTTTTCTGTTTTATTACCATATTTGTCTCTGTTCCACTCTACAGATATTATTTCATTCAACTTATTTGAATCATAATTACCAAATTCATCTGTAAAAGATTTTACAGACTTTTCTTTATTATTTATTTCATCAAAAGAGATATCTATTGTGTTATTTGATGAACCTTCTTTTTTGTATGGCATCTGACGACTATATTCGTCCACTTTAACTTTTGAATAATAAGTAACAGAAGATACTGCTGTATTTGGTATATCATCTTTTTCATAATTCTTTACTAGTGCCATACAATCACCCAAGAAAATTATATCATAATCATTTTATTTTTTTGTCTTATATTAAAGAAATGTGGTTAGATAAATGTAAATTCAATAGAAAACAGAGTAATTATAGTAAACGTTTTTTCACTTATCTATCCAATCATTAATTTCTTTTTTTTATTTCAAATTCTCGTTTTTTAAAAATATTTAAACATTATTTCCGATATATGTTATTCCAATCATTATTAGTATAATTACAGTTATTAATAAAAAGAATATAATATGTTTTTTCTTTTCTGAATATAATGTCCCAACAAATTCTCTAATAAAAGCATTAATATAAAAATATGATTTTGTATTAGATCCAATGCCGTCTAGTTTTAATCCTTGTTCTGTTGCAATAAGTCCTGCTCTCATAACATGATAATTGGTTGTAGAGAATCCTATATTTGCCTTTTTATTATTGATTAGTTTATTAGAAAATTTAATATTTTCAAAAGTGTTTTTAGATTTATTCTCTACTAATATATTTTTCTCTTTAATACCTTGTTCCAATAAATAATTTTTCATTGCTTCGGCTTCTGAAATTATTTCGTCATTTCCTTTTCCTCCTGATGGAACAAATATTAAATCTTTTCCTGTAGTTTTTAATTGTTCATTTCTAAATTCTATTGCTCTATCAACTCTACCTTTAAGCAATGGTGTTAAAGAACCATCTTTTTTTATTTGGCAACCTAATATAATCATATAATCTTTATTCATTTCAATTTTTTTCTTAACTGATTTGATTGCAATTATTATTGTGGCAATTAAAATGCATTCTAAGTAAGTTACAGTTAAATATACTGATGTTTCTATAAAATTATAAATATATGGACCAGCACTATTTAGATTATATATATTTATTTTTTGTGATTGCATTAATAGTTTATAGACAAAGTCTGGTAATAAAGTTAATAAACAAATAATTATTCCTAAGAATAAACCTAGTAAATTCCTTAATGATTTTCCTTCTTTTTTGATTAGATTAATATTACTGATTGTTACTAAAATAAAAGTAATAAATGATATAGGAAGTAGGAAAAAAGATACAAATGATAATGAACTAATAATTCTATTAACAGTTTCAAATAGCCCCTGATAATTAATAATAGATAAAGCATTATTAATTACAAAAAATGAAAGAAATACTATTACACCTAAATAAGCAATATTCTTGTATTGATAAATATTTTCTTTTAAACATTGTTTGTATTTTTTTATTAATAAAAATAAAATATATAATAAGAGAATAGTCGATGATATAGGAATAACTTCTGAACCGGTTGATTTTCCTAAAAAAGTATCTTCTGTGATTACCATACTTTTATGAATATATAATCTTTTGCCTGTTTGAAATTCACCATAATTCAAATATAGATTAACTACCCCAGATTCTTTTGATTTGACTTTTATTAAGTATTTACCATCTTTTTCTTTTTTATCTAATACTTCAATTTTTCCAGTTTCTTCTTCAATTGATATTTTATAACTGCTTGTATTATTAAGATTAAAAACAACAGTATATGTTTTTCCCATAAAATTAATAACTGAAAAAGAAACAATTATTAAAAATATACTTAATATAATTATTTTCTTAATATTATCCTTCATCTATATCACGCTCATTCAGATACTATTATATCATAATGTTTACTCATAAAAATAACACCTTACTTGCATAAGGTGTCATTTTATATCAAACTAGTATTTTATTAATGTGTCCAAAATGAATATTCACTTCAAAATACTTTTTTATTGCCATCTATCTTCATTGCTTAGATCTTTTTCTTAAAATACTTTATCTAATTTTTCTTTAATTTGAGTATGAGAAAACGGTTTCGGAATATAGTCTGTAAAACCTTCTTCTTCATATTTTTCTTCTGAACCGATTTCTGCATCTGCCGTTAATGCTATAACAGGAGTATCAAACCCATCTATTTCTTTTAATTGTTTTAATGTTTCTTCTCCACTTAAACCTGGCATCATAATATCCATAAGAATTAAATCAAAATCATTTTCTTCAGATACCATATCAATACATTCTTGACCATTATTGCATTCTTCTATTAATAAATCATTTTGTTCTAATATTCTTCGTACTACTTTAATATTTAATTCGTTGTCATCAACAATTAATACTTTCTTATATCCGTAACCTTCTTTATCATAATTTATTTCTTGTAGTTTTAATCTTTGCGTTTTTGATAAATCTGTTTCTTCCATAAGATGTATTTTTTGAGGTATTGTAATTATGAATTCTGTTCCTTCTCCATATGTACTATTTACTTTAATGGTTCCATTCATCAGATTAATTAATTTCTTTGTAATTGCAAGACCTAATCCAACTTTTTCAAGACCAGTATCTATTTTAATATTTATATTCTCTATATTAGAAAATAAATTATCTAGTTCTTCTGGTTTCATTCCACGACCAGTATCTTTTACTGATATAGTTAATAAGCAATTATCGTTATTATTTGTACAATCTACACGAAACCAAATATCTCCACCATCTGTAAATTTAATAGCGTTTGTAAGAAGATTGTTAATGATTTTCTCTATATTTTTTTTATCTCCAATTAATTCAAATGGTAATTGAGAATTAATACTTGTATGTAAGTAGATTGGTTTATCCTCAATATATTTTTCTCCTTTTTGAGACATTTTCTCAAATAATTCTTTTGGATTATAAGAGGTATTAATTATTTTCATTCTATTTTTTTCTATAGCTACATAATCTAGTACATTATCTATTAATTCTAATAGTGTTTTAGAAGAAGTCACTAGATCTTCTGCATCTTCTCTTATTTCTTCTGGTATGTCTTCATATCCGTAAATGTCTTCTGATAAACCAACTATGGTGTTTAATTCTGTTCTTATTTCATGAGATACACTTGACAAGAATTCATTACTCTCAATTTTATCATTCATATTCATCACCTTACCTTTATACATTTTCATTATATATTTATAATGATTATGAAGTCAATCGACAATTATTAGGTGATTTGTTGAAAAAAAACTAGTCTTTTTGACTAGTCTTTTATTAAATGGAGCAGTTGAGCTACATCTTATGAACCATAAGGTTCTTTTTCTAAAAAAACTGTATAGTAATTCTATTGATACAACAATAAATCTATCTTAAATATTTTATAAAAGTTTTACTAGCAAAAGTTAGCGAAACAGATTTATTAGTTGCCAAATATATATTAATATTTGGTATTTTTTTATTTATATTTAATTCCTTTAAGTTTTTAAAATTTCTTTTTGCTAAATCTATAATTGTGAATCCAATACCAAAACCAATATTGGTAAATTCAGTAATTAATTCTTGACTAACGACTTCCATTTTAGGAACTAATTTAACATTATTTTGAAGTGCAATATAATCTAATAGTTTTCTACTATTGGATTCTTCTTTTTGTAATATAAGAGGAATGTTATTTAAATCTTCAAATGTTTTTACATCATCATCATAAAACTCTGGATTATATATAAATCCTTGTTTTAGTTCTTTAATCTTTTCCAAAGTTATATTTGTTTCTTTAATATTACTTTCATTATATATAACAAAGTCTAATTTCCCTAATTTTAAATCATTTATTAGATTGCTGGTTAAGTCATTTGTTATATTAATGTTTATATTAGGATAATTAAGGTGAAAATTTTTTAAAGCATTCATTAAAACTATTTTTGTTAAAGTAGTAGAACATCCAATCTTAATTTCACCTTTCGATAAATCTTTGAATGAAGTAAATTCATTTTCAGCATTATTAATTAGTTCTAGAGCACCTTTAACATATTCATAAAACATTTTACCTTCTTCGGTAAGTTCCATACCTTTATTACTTCTTAAAAATAAAGTTCCACCTAATTGTTCTTCTAATTTTTTTATTGATTGTGATATAGCCGGCTGTGATATATGTAACTCTTCACTTGCTTTAGTCATGTGTTTATGTTTAGCTACTGTATAAAATACGCGATATAACTCTAAATCAATATTCATTATAAGTCCTCCTTATTGATATAATAACATAAATCTATTTTACTTATCAATAAATTAATAATAAACTGAAGGTGAAAGGAAGGATCATATGTTTAAAAATTTAAATGTTGTTGTAGGAATAACTGGAGGAATTTCTGCTTATAAATCTTGTGGAATTGTTAGTTATTTAAAAAGCGAAGGAGCAAATGTAGATGTAATTATGACAAAGAATGCTTCTGAATTTATTACACCTTTAACATTAGAAACTCTATCTGGGAATAAAGTTGTAACAGATATGTTTGAAAGGCCAGATTATATTGAAGTTGAACATATTAGTTTAGCAAAAAAAGCAGATCTATTTTTAATAGTTCCAGCGACTGCAAATATTCTTGGTAAGGTAGCTAATGGTATTGCAGATGATATGCTTTCTACTACTATTATGGCAACTAAGGCACCTGTAATATTTGCGCCTGCTATGAATAATTTTATGTATGAAAATCCAATAGTTCAAAACAATATAGAAAAATTAAAATCTTATGGATATAAGATTATTGAACCTAGTATAGGTCATTTGGCTTGTGGATATGAAGCTAAAGGCAAGTTACCTAAAAGCGAAGAAATCATTGATTATGTAAAAAAAATAGTTAAGGAGAAATAGAATGAAACATGTTGTTATAACTGCTGGTGGAACCAGTGAAAGAATTGATAATGTTAGAAAAATTACAAATTCTTCAAGTGGGAAGTTAGGAACAATTATTGCAAATCATTTACTTTTAAAGAATGAGGACGTATTTATTTATTATGTTTGTTCTAAGAATTCAGTAAAACCTAGTGATCCTAGAGTACAAGTTATTGAAGTTGATGGAACATTAGATTTAAAAAATAAAATAGAAGGATTACTTATTAATAATCAAATAGATGTATTTATTCATTCTATGGCAGTATCTGATTATACAACTGATTATGTTACAACTATAGAAAGAATTAAGGAAAGTGTAAGACGAAATCCTAATTTGGATGATGCTTTTAAAAGTATTGATGTAATTACTGGTAATAAGTTATCTTCTTATGAAGATAATCTAGTAATAGTATTAAAGCCAACACCTAAGATAATTTCTTTGATTAAAGATTTAAGTCCTGAAACATATTTGGTTGGATTTAAGTTATTAGATGGAGTATCTAGAGAAGAATTAATTAGTGTAGCTTCCAAGTTAAGAGATAAAAACAGATGTGATTTAGTGGTAGCTAATGATTTAAGGACAATAAGGGATGGTAAACATACAGCTTTGATTATCGATAAAGAGAATACTGTTTTAGAAGCGCATGGGAAGGAAGATATTGCTAAAAAATTAGTTAGGAGGATTAATGATGATAAAAAAGGTCTTAGTAGTTGGTGGAACATGGGACTTGGATGGTGGTAAAGAATCTGGTTTTATTAGAAAGTTCTATTATGAGTTAGCTATGTATTTTAATAATATAACGTGTTTAAATGGTGGAAATTATAATGATTTAAGTAAGGTATTAGATTCCGTAGTAGATTATGATGTAGTATTTTGGTTATGTAATGTAAATAATTCTTTAGAGAAGATAAGACATGTTAAAAAGTTAAATCCATATACCATTCTAATTGGTTCTAAGAGAAACGATGGTAAATATAGTTTTGTAGATGTTTTAAATAAAACTCTATTAGAAAGACATAATTTATCTATAGAATTTATTAGAGAGGGTAATATTTTTAAGATGTTATTATTTGATCCTTTGGGTACTAAATGGTATGAAGGTAGTAATATATCTGATTTAGTTAGTAATTTATATAAAAGATTAGCATTTTTAGATAGTACTAAAAGAGAACATACTTATAGAGTAGATGGTAGCGTAGAAATACCTAATAATAAAGAATATTTTAGCTATGTTAGAGAGGCTGCAGATATATTTCATGAAACTATAAGTCATAGCGAGGGAGTTACTAAGTTTATGGGCAATGCATCTTTTAGAGGAGATAAGTATATTTATGTTTCTAAAAGAGATGTAGATAAGAGTAAGATAGATGTAAACAATTTTGTAGCTAGTTTTTTAGATAACGGTAATTTGTTTTATTATGGAGATACTAAACCATCTAAAGATAGCATAGTACAAGCTAATTTATACAATCTATTTCCAAATATTAATTATATGATACATTCTCATTGCTATGCTATAGGTGGTATGTATACTGAAATGCCTGTTCCTTGTGGATCTTTAGATGAAATCGATGAGATAAGAAAAGTAATAGACCAATATTACGATGGTAATTATGATTTACCATTTTATAAAATTAATTATCTAGGACACGGATGTTTATTACTTGCTAATTCAGTAGATGATTTAAAAACTGTTAGATTTAAATCACGACAATTTCCAGAGGAATTACCAAATTTAGATGAATTATTAGATAAAGGTATTAGTAGATTAAGTGAAAAGAAAATACTTAAAAAAACTAGTCATTGACTAGTTTTTTAACTTTTATTTAATTGGTTGTCCCATTTTAATCTTTTTAGTAAGTAATACATAATTTCATCAAAAATTAATACACTTCTTTTATTTTTTTTGTAATAGCTTTTTCAAATTTTCTAACATCTTTTTTTATTATGAACAAATCAACTATATTAATAATTGAATGAAGCATTATCATTACTCCTGCAAATACTGTCATTGATATAGATGCTTCAAACGGATTAAAAATAACTATTACACCAGCACTCAAATCTATAATGCCTAATATTAATAATAATGCCCATGGTACATCATCTTCTTTAAGCACAATAGACATTTTAATTGTATTAATACTTGATAATACAATCCATACACCTATTGTAATTGCAAAAATGGTTGAAATAACATTTGGCTTACCTAGAAGTAATATTCCAAGTATGATTGATAAAATTCCTGTCATCATACCATCAAACGGAATAAAATATTTGGTTGCCTTAATATCTAATACAATTAAAACTATACCATGCAGGATTATGTAGATTGATACAATAATACCTATTGTTTTAATTGACAAACTTGGATTAATTATCATTATTAATCCAACAACACATGATAGTATTGATAAACTTATAGCCATATTAATTGTTCTTTTAAATATTTCTTTCATTTTAGTTTTTTCCCTCCATTATATATTTTTTATAAATAATTAAACAATTATTTTGTAACAATGATTAATTAGTATCAATTAATGTTTTTATTTTTTGCATTTCTTTATCCATTTTAGAAATACTATTAGAGCATTTATATAAAGTATCATTTATTTTATTTAGTATGTCATCATTTAAATTTTTTTTATATCTCAATTTATGTTCAAGACTAGCCCAAAAATCCATTGCAATTGTCCTTATTTGTATTTCAACACATACATTTTTTTCTTCATTTTCTAATTGTATTGGTACTTCTACGATTAAATGTAAGCTTTGATACCCGCTTTTTTTCGGATTTTTAATATAATCTTTTCTACTAATGAGTTTAACATCATTTTGTGATAATATTCTTTTTTCCAAATAATATACATCTTCTAAAAAAGAACATACAACTCTAACTCCTGCTATATCATGTATTTCTTGATCAATATCCTCTATTTTACTAATTCTTTTTTTAACCATTTTTTTTATTAAACTTTCAGGAGTTTTTAGTCTTGATTTAATGCTTTCAATTGGATTCCTTTCACTATCCATTGATAACTCTTCTTTTAAAAGATTAAATCTATTTTCAACATCCATCAAAGCACAATTATAAAATGCCATTTTTCTTCTATAAGGAAGTGAATTTTGATTAATTACTTTAAATATTTCGTCTATATTTTCACTGATTAATTCAATTCCTATTTCTTTTCTTAATTCCATATATTTTAAATAATCTTCTTCTATTTTAATCACTCTCCATTTTTTCTAACATAAAACCTTTAACAAACTTATATTTGTTTTTGGTCAAATATAAATATCCAAACATAGAATATAATAATGCTCCAATACTTCCAACAATCATATCCTTCATTGTATCTTTTATTCCTATATCTAGGTATCCAGAGTCAATCTCATATGTTTTATCATTATCATAATAAATGATAGTTTTATTAATATTATTAATGTTCAACATGTTATTGTCTTTTGTAAGATCTGTAGAATGAATTTCATTAATCACTGTATCTCTTTGAGCATTTTTTGCGAATAATTCATCCACAGCAAATTCACCAAATTCCCATATAGTACTTGAAGTTATCGAAAAACACAAACCAAACAAAGCAATATATAATGGAGATAATGAAACAGTTTTATTTTTATCATTTAGTAAATTAACTACCGAAAACCCAATTCCACCCCATATAAACCCACTTATTGTATGTAATAATGTGTCAAAATGAGGAATAGTTCCATAAAAATTATTTAACTCTCCTAAAATTTCAGCTCCAAAAATAAATATATAAATTATTGATTCTAATAATTTAGGAAGTTTCACTTTAAACTTGTTTTTCACTATATCAGGTAGAGTAAATAATAACAATGTTATAATGCATACAAAGGCATTTTCATAATTATGTAAAATTATTTGTCTAATAAGTGATAATATAACTAGCAGTCTAAGTATAATGTATATTATTAATTTTTTTCTTCTTTTCATACTTAAATAAAAATATAAATTTTATTATTGATTATAAAATAAAATTTAACCCTTTCCTTGTTATTTTTTATTTTTCCTTCATTCTTAAATTACTTGATAGGATAAACGCATTATTCCTCTCTATTATTTGTGAAACTATTTATATTTTCGTACATTTTATTAATAATTCTTTTTAAAGTAATGACATCTTGATCACTAATTCCATCTAATAATATATTTTTTATTTTTTTTCTTTCTTCTATTGCTGTATCTATTACTTCTTTTGTTTTATCGGTTAGAATTAAGTGTAATTTCTTATTATCACTATCATCTGGGACTCTTATAATCATCTTTTTATCAATTAAATTATTAATGGCCTTAGAGACATGTGATTTTGTAGTTCCTAAATAATCTACTATGTCTTTTGCTAAATTGTTTTCCATATTAAATTTCAAAAACAATAATATATTTAACTCAATTACTGACATCTCATATTTTTGAGCAATCTTATAAATTAGTTTGTCCGATGCTTTTGAAAGTAATTTCAAATTATTTTCAAAAAGTTTTTCATCCATAGCAATCACCTTCTTTTATATTAGTTCACTTTTGAACTAATATAAATATATCACCTAATCTTAGCACTGTCAATACCCAACTGCTAATGTTAAAAATCTAAAAAAGTAAGAAATAATTCTCACTTTTTAAAAAATGTGTATAATCTATATTACTATTTTATGAGATATTCAAGCACAAAAAAATTAGTCTTTCGACTAATTGTATCTCTAAATGGAGCGACATTTTGTCATATATACGCAAAATATCACGTTATATAAGGCAATCAAGATTCTCAATTGCTAAATAAAATATAACATACATTTTGACAAAAGAAAAGTCCCTAAAATAAAAAGTGAGAATTTGTACTCCCACTTAGCTCGTAATATCTTAATCTTCCGAACAATCAAACAAGTTGTTCCTTATGACTTCTTTTAATGTATATTGTAAGTGATATAGCTAACAATACTATTTCAGCTACTAATATTATTAAAACAGTTTTACTTATATCCTTATTTTGAAATAATCCCATACTTTGACTTACATCGTTATATGCAATTTCTTCTCCACCAGTAAAACTATTTATTTTAGTATATAATCCATTTGTTTCTTCTCCATCAATAGTTCCACCTGTATATATTTTATAAGATTTATATTTTAAATCAGGACTACTATAAATCAAGTTTTGAATACTTCTATCAGTTTTAAATGCTGTAATAATATTATCGTCTTGATCTTTAATCACAATCAGTGTATCAGCATTAACTCCTCTAAAGCTAGCATATATAAAATCTTGTTTAGAATCACTTGATACTGCATCATTCATATTACCAGTTGAAATTATTGTTCCACCATTGATATATATTCCATTTTCTGAATCAAGTCCATTATCTCGGTAAGTTGCATGAGAAAATGCATATATATTTCCGCCATTTATTGTTAACTTTCCGTTTGAATCTATTCCATCGCCTTCATCACCTTCATCGGTTACATAAGCAAGTAATGAATTAACATCAATAACCATATCATTTCTAACTGTGATTCCACTACTATTTACAGTGGTAGTATTTAAGCAATCATCAACTGCATATATTTCATAATCACCAGTTCCACCACTAAATGTTAAATTAGCTTTTGATTCAACTCCTTCATTGGTACTTGTTATTTTTAAATAACCTTCACCTTCAAAATATAAATCAATATCAGAACTTATTGCTCCTGCTGCTTTATAAAAGTAATATGGATCTCCATCTTGTAAATCTTCATTATCAGCTTGAACAGTTGCAAATAAAATATTCTTTATTTCATCACTTGTATAAATGCCATAATATGAAGAATATTTATTATAATTAGTTAAACTATCATTAGAGTAATAACTACTATATTTATCTAGTTCATCAGATCCTACTAAACTTACTTTTTTAAGTTTTCCACCGGCAATATAGTTTTTTGTTCCTGATACTGTTTTGATTGTTACCTTACAATCAGTATAATTCTTATCCTTATTATATACATATATTGCAGGTGCTTTTTTAGAATCTGTATCAATGCTTACATTATTCAATATGATATTAATATCTTTTGTTACATTGTTAGTATTTACTCCAATCATTGCGCCTTTTATTTCACCAGTAAATTCTATATTTCCTGTTGTATTAATATTAATTACTTTTATTTCTAATGTTTTAACTTTAGTATCATTAGAATTATTTTCTATAAAGTCATCTAAATCTGGTGTCTTAACAGTTCCAACTCCATCATATAGAAAATCAGTAATATAAATTCTTGGTAATTTGTTAGAATTATAATCACTCAAGAATTCTTCTAATGTCTTATATTCAGTAATACTTTTGTAATCTTTATTATTAGTAGAATATTCCAAACTTTCTAAATTTACATATGTACTTTTGCTTTCTGCTTTAACATTTAAAGAAAATGCAAACAGAAGTGCTACTAAAATACTAAAATATTTTATAAAAACTTTCATTTATATCACCATTAATTATTATTTGTCCCGCTATTACTTTGTGAATTGTTGTTATTTTGTGTATTATTTTCTCCAGGTTTTTCTGGTGGTTGTCCATTTTGACCACTTTGTCCACCTTGCATACTTGGTGGATTTCCTCCAGGTATCCCAATTTGATTATTGCTATTAGTATTGCATGTAGTTGTTGCTTTAGTGTATACAAAGAATGCTCCTGTTGAAATTACAGCTCCAACCAATACACCAATAACAAACAATAAAATTTTATCTTTCATTTAAGCATCTCCTTTCCAACAATAGAACTTATCTCTATCTTATTTAAGATTATACACTATTTTTTTGTTTTTGATATAATTCTTCTTCTTTTATCTAAAATTTTATTATTACAATATGAAATACTATTGAATATATTGTGAAAATATTATGATTTTCCTTTCACTAATAAAATAATAAATCATAAACCTTAAAACAACCTTAAAAAAATCGAATTTCACTAACTTTTACTTATCGTAATATTACTATTTTCCGATTAAAAAAGAGATTAAACTATTTCTAATTTAATCTCTCTAAAATACCATTATCTAAATCATCGATATTGTATAAAGTCTCAAGTTCGTTAAATGTTTCTTCAAGATTTTTTCTTGCTCCAATCCAACCAAGTCCATCAGTAAACCAAATGAAAGTAACACCTTTAACTTGTTTTGATTCTTCAGCTAACATTTTATAACTTCTTGCAGTTTCATTTAATTTTGAACCACCAGATGAATAGAAGTTTGTTTCAATAACATAAACTTGATTATCTGTTTTGATAACAAAATCGAATCTTTTGGTTGAAGTGTTATTTCCAGACATAGCTGATAAATCTAAATTCCATTTCTTTTCTATATCTGCTAAATACATTTCTTTAAAATAACTTGTTCCTTTTTGAAATCCAGCTTTAACAATATATTCTTCTACTAAGTCTTCCATTAGATGACCACCACGATTTTTTCTTCCATTTGAATCTAATCCAACTTCAACACCTAGTAAATAATCATACAAATTGTTAATAATATGATTTTGTAACAATTCGAATAGTCCTGTTTCTCTCATAAATTTAATATAATCTTCAATCGAATATATTAATTTATTAAATTTAAATAAATATTCATCTGTCTTATCTTTTATAAAAATCTCATTTGATCTTACAGCCAATAACATTGGTATAACTTCTAAAGTTTCAGGATACTTAACAATTATGTTAGAATATAACTTGTTACGGACTGGTATTTATATATTCAAAATAGAAGGAGGAAGATATTTAAATGGAAATATATAAATTACCAAAAAAGAGATGGACAAAGGATGACCGTAAATATAAATTTTATTGGAGTGAGAAAGATGAGTCAGGAAAATGGACAAAAAAATTCTCACCTGCCTATGCTACTAAAGTAGAAGCTATGAATGCTGAAAGAGATTTCTTAAATGAAAAAGAAACATTCAGTGGAGATATGAATATGACATTTGGAGAATTAACAGACCAATATGTTGCATATCAAAAAAATAGAGTTCGTAGAAGAACTCTAGAAACATATTTAAAAAGAAGAAGGTATTTCACTAAGTTTGAGAATCTAAAATTAAGAGAATTAGATGGTGAAGTATATCATCAATTTCAACAAGATATGTGGAGTAAAGATCTTAAGTCTTCTTCAAGAAATGATGTTCAGAAATTCTTAAAAGCAATTTTAAACTGGGGAATGAGAAGATATGATATTAATCTAATGTCATTCTATAACAAAATAGAATTCTTTAGTGATCCTAACGAAATAGAAGTTGAAAAAGACTTCTATACTCCTGAAGAATTCAATATATTTATATCCGCCTCTCCAGATTTAAATACGAAAGTAATGTTTGAATTACTATACTATTGTGGACTTCGTAGAGGTGAAGCTAGAGGTCTACAATGGACTGATATTAATTGGAATGAACATACACTAAGCATAACTAAACAAGCCAATAGTGTTAAAGATCATCAACATGATTACGAATTAACACCACCTAAAACAAAGAAAAGTATCAGAACATTACCTATTGTAGATTTATTATATAACGATTTACAAGAACTTTATACTGAAAAAAAGAAGTATTACGGCTTCAATAACAAATGGTTTGTATTTGGAACATATGAACCACTAACTTTCTATAAAATGCAAGCATTGGGCTGGGATTTATCAAAAAAAGCAGATATAAGACATCTACCACTACACGGATTTAGACATTCATGTGCATCTCTATTAATAAATTTAGGACAAGATGCCATTACTGTATCAAAATATCTAGGACACGCTAGCATAAAAGAAACATTAGATACATATGCACATATGTTTCCAAACAATCTTGTTAATGCTAAAAGTGCTATAGATAAACTTAATAATACTATAATAAATTAAAAAACTACCATCGCCTTGGTAGTTCAAAATGGGTTTTTGGTAGTTCATTTGGTAGTTAGAAAATTACCAAACGCTCGCAAACCCTTATAAACAAAAGTGACACTGTCTCTCGACAGTGTCTTCAGGGGGAGATTTTTACCAAGTGTCGACTAGGCTTAAATCCCTGTAAAATAAGGCTTTCCCATTATTTGAGTTTACTTAAATTTAATAAAATTTTATCAAAATCTATTCAAAATAATGGGTGAATAATGGGTAGAAATAAAGAATGTAGTCTAGCAATAGATTACATTCTTTTTTTATCGTTTTTATCAGTGACATTTATGACATTTCTTTTAAGGTACATCACCCACAAATTTAATGTCATAATGTCATAAATCATTTAACGAAATATCTTAATCTTACGATTGTTTTATCATCTTTTTTCTAATCCAACAATTAAAACAGTTTTATTCCACAAATCTTTTCTATTTTCAACATTGTATGATAATTCTGATGAATTAATATAATTAGTACTTCTATCATAATATTTTCCAGAATCTTTATACTTATCATTTATTACTAATTCTGCTAATGCAGTAGAAGAATCATCTAAATTACCAACTCTATTAGGCATAGTTAATTTTATCATAGCAACTGGAGGTTTTTTATCACCTAAAAAATGTGTTTCCATCATACCAGGATTAAATGCATTGATTTTAATATTTGAATTACTATTTCTAAACATTTCATCTAATTCGTAAGTAAAATATATACTATCCAATTTAGAATATGAGTATGATTGTTTATTCATTAATGGTTTAAATTGTTCATTAGGATCTATCCATATTAATTTTTTTGGTGGATTATGCATATCACTAGATACATTTAAAATTTTTGCATTATCTTCCATAAAAGGTAATAATAAATTAGTTAATAAAAAATGTCCTATATAATTTGTAGCCATAACTAGGTCAAAATTATCAGTAGAAGTTCCATTATTCATTCCACTAATACCGGCATTATTTATAAGTGCATATATTTTTCTATTTAATTGTTTAAATGCTTCTACAAATTCTCTTACTGATTCTAATGATGATGTATCAAGTCTTAATACTTTTATATTACTATTTCCAGTAAAAGATATTATTTCTTCTTTAGCATTATTTCCTTTATCACTATTTCTACAAGCAAGAATTAACTCATAATCCTTATTACTTGCAATTTTTTTTGCAGTTTCAAACCCTAATCCAGAATTTGCACCAGTTATAATTACTGTTCTCATCAAATCATCTCTCATTCAATATCATTATACCACACAAAAACGGATTCTCATCCGTTCTATATATCTTAATAGTGCGAACAGATTATTAATTAGATTTTGCTTCAACCATCTCATAAATAATACATGTTTTACCACTTAATTTAGAATTCTCTTGCTCACAATAATATCCATTTTCTTTATTAACAGTTTTGTTATAGTTTAAGCATCTACTACCATCATCTATTGATGTATATCCACTAGGACAAGTCCTTTCTTTTTGTGGTTTTTGAGTATGTTTAACTTCGCATTTTGTTCCATTTAATATGCCATCTCTCTCGCAATAATACGATGTTGGTTTAGCTTTTACTTCTTTATAACATTTATTGTCGTTTCCAAGATCTCCAGTCTTACATCTATAATCAGATTCATAATAAGAACTCATATCTACACAACCACCATTAATTAATCTATCACCATTTAAACAACTACCATTTATAGTTGGTTTAGGTCCATAACATTTATGATTCATTAAAATATCTGTTGCTGGAGTTAATCTACAATATTCTTCTGCCTCACCAATTAGTTCTTTTTTTATACAATATCCACTTACTGGATCATAATCTCCAGAATCACATTTTCCACGAGCATCATCAATCTCTTCACTTACACAATTATTGTTAATTAATTTAAATCCATCGTTACATACATAATTATTAGTTTCAATAGCTCCAACTTCTTCATAACACTTTCCTTCATGTTCTGTATAACCCTCTGGACATACATTTCCTTGTAATGCTTGTGTTCTATTAATTTCTTTTAAGCACCAATCACCTTCAAGAGTATAACCACTTTCACAATATTTACCAGTAATTTTTGTTTCATTTATTTCACTTACGGATTTGTTTGCTAAGTCTTCAACATTTATGCCTTCATTTTCTTTAACAATTGTTTTAATATATGCTATCTTTGCAGGACTTACATTATATTCTTTTGCAAGTTTTTCATCTTCTTTAGTAACATTATCTATAGTTATTATTTCAGTATGAATTTCTTTTTTTCCAAATTCAAATTCAATCTTTTCGGAAACCATTTTATTTGTAATTTTACCATCAACATATAAAACAACATCAAGTTCATTTTCTTTATTTACATAGCCTTTTTCAACTAAATTAGTTATTAGTATTTCAAATGTATCATCTAATGATTTACCTTTATAATTATCATCTAATATATCTTTGGCATCATCATTTAAAGCTATTATACTTTTAACTTTTTCATTTCTATCTAAGTTAATTTCAATACTAGGATTTATATCTAATGTAATAGTAGACACTGTTCTATTATTCCAAATAATAAATCCTATAATTCCTATTACGATTACCAAGCAAACTATAATGGGTATAATTATTTTCTTTTTCATAAACACTCACCTATAATAAATATATCACATATATTGATAATATTTATCACAATAATGACTAATCGGAAGATTACTATATTACGAGCAAAAAAGGATAGAATTAGATGATTCTACCCTTTAATCTCTTCCCAAACTTTCTTGGTAATTTCTTCACGCTTTTTATAAAACTTTTTTTCGTTAAAACTTTCATTACCAGTTGGAATAATTAACATATGATTATGAATATTATCATTATTACTATGAGTTATCATAACAGTAGTAAAAGTTAATGGCCACATTTCTTCTTGAAATCTTACGCCTATATTATGAGCTTCAGCAACTGTTACCGAACCTTTTGAAAAAGCCTGATAAACATGATATGCACATGGTGTTCTTTCAGTAGAGTTTTCAACCATCTTATCCATAAACCAATTTTCTTTTCCTTGTAATTCTTCATAGCCAGATAAATCCCACAAGAAATTCATTTCCATTTTTTCATTATGAATATCATAATTCTTAATAGAGTTTCGACTTTTTTCGACATTAATGTAGAATTCAATGTTATCTTTATCTTGTCCTAAAATTTCTTGTGGATTCTTTAAATAGTTATAAATTTTTAACATTTCTTTTTTAGTTCTAACGGAGTGTACTGCAGTGGTGAACATAAGTATCACTTCCTTTTAGTGAACTATTATATAGATTTTTTCTAAAAATTCAAGTTAGAGCTACGAACAACTATGATTTTTCCAGGAGGCAAATAACCCGAATTTTCTATTTCTTTTTCAACAACGCTGTGAATATAATCTTCTATTGTTATCCCTTCATCTGAATATTTCATTTCAACTATATGACCATTTATTTTTGCAAAGTATGGATTATATCCTTGATCTAAATATTTGATAATTCTTTCTAAAGGAGTCTTTGTACCTCCAAGATCTAAATCTTTTAATTCTGGAAGATTATCCTTATCAATTTCATCTATTGTTTGTTCTCTACAATCAAAATAGTCATCTAAAATCTTTGTTAGATTGTATTTTCTTTTTAACATTTTATATTCCTTTTCACCTAAATCATATTCTTTATATTCTTTCATTTCTATCATTCCTTTCATTATAATTCTTATTTTTAAGTGTTGTTCCATGTGTTATATGGTTGTATTCTCTTTGATTTATTAATTGCTTTTCAACTAATTTATCTACTAGCGCTGTGAAATAAGGATCATCTTTTATTAAAACCATATTAGTTAAAAATAATATAAATGTAGTCCAAGATTCTACAGCTTTACTGATTGCTTTTATTGCTTCTTCTAAATTCTTTTCAGGATTAGTTGAAGGTCCTGATAAAGTCTTTACTTTTTGAACTATGATAAATAATGTTTCAACGACAGCACTATAGTCATCCATTGCAGTAATCAAATTATTTGTTTTTTGCATATTCTTTGCAGTATCGGTTACTTTCTTGTTGTAAGTCATTAGTTCTTTAATTTGCTCATTTGTTATTTCATATTTATCATCATAAGTTGGTTTCATTGTGATATTAAATAAAGTGTTTTTGATTCTATTTGAATCATTACCAAGTTCATATGCTTTGTCAGTTAACTCATTTATTTTCTTTTCATTTTGTTTAAGGTTTCTTTTGATATAATCATAATTTTTCATTTTAGATAGAGGAATATCATCATTTCTTCCCATCTGTTTATCTACTAAAGTGAAGTCAGTTTGGTAAGCTTCATTAAATTCTTTAATACATTTTTCTCGCATTGTATCTTGAATTTCTCGTAGTTTTTCTTTAGTAAATATTTGTGATTTAGCTACTTGTTTTTTCATTCCGTTTTTGAATCCATCTTTAATTGGAACTCCAACAATATGCATATGAGGAGAGTTCTCATCAAGATGAACTACTGCAACTCCTATTTTAAATTCAGGAACAAGTTCTTCTAAATCTTTGATTTGATTTTTATAAACTTCAACCATTTTTAGTTTTTCTTCAAAGCTTTGTGTCGCCCAATAAGGTTTATTTCCTAACTCAATTATGAACTCACAAGCTATATCTCGATTAGTATTTTCAGATACATGATTTAGATAATCTTGTATCTTTCTGTTTTCTCTAGGTTGGTTATTATTGTATTCAACCCTAGCTTCTTCAAACTCATTTTTATAAATATTTTTGATATGATTCATAGCTGATTCTTTGTCTTGTGATTCTCCAATTACCATTACAATATTTTCGTTGTTATATTCTTCTAACCTCAAATCATGCTTCAACACATGACCTAATTGATTCATATTTTGAATAGAGTGATTTGATAAAGAAGATGTTCCACTTATACTATTTTTTGCCGCTCTCGAACCTCGTTTTGATTTATTTCTATCAGTACCTAAATGACATGAATAAGATAATTCCATTTAACCTCTTAGATTGATCTTTTAACTTTAGGCAAAAGTCATAACGCCCTATGGGTTTTGACATGCTATCAAAACACCGGCGAACTCTTGCGAGTTGGATCATATTTGAAATAGCTCAAATATGATATCCAACAACTACTCCAAATAGCGAAGTAGTCATTGGATTGTTATGAATAATGCCGAAGCATTATTGCTTATGACTTTATGCCGTTAATTCTTCTATACTTACAAATGATTTAGGTACCATAATAATTCTATCAACTAGTTCATTATTTTTTATAAGCGGTCTTTCAATTATTCCATCAATGTAGAAGTGGTCTTTCATAAGTTTATAATATTTCTCTTTTTCTTCTTTTGAATAAATATTATTTTGAAATTTTTGTAATGATAAAATTGAGTATGAATTCTCATAATCTTTTAAATGTGATTCATCAAGTTGCCCTTCATAGAAAACACCTCGTTTATTGTCTCTTAAAATCATATTTAAATACTCAATATATTCGTTGGTAGTTTTATGAATAAATTGTTCAGAGAATTTTATGTTTTTAATTGTTATATTATAGTCTTTATCTCTTTCAATCTCAATTGAACTTACCAAATCGCTTACTAAGTCTTTTTGAGATTTTTTATTTAAACCTCTCCATAGAAATGCAAATGCTAATGGATTGTTAAACAAGAAATCATTTTCTTCAGTTTTATATTCAAATTGTCTATTTAAATCAATTACAGCTTCTTTAGATAAATTCTCAGGATCTAATTGTTCTTTCTGTTTTTTTAATGAATCAATATCTTTTTTTATTTTTTCATTCTTTTTGTTAATTGCTAAAACATTAATATTTGATTCAAGATATAAATCTACTAATTTCTTTTCTTGTTCTTCCAATTTAATAATTGCTTTATCAATTTTATCAATATCTTTATTATATGAAGTATTGGTAATCATTACTTCATATTTATTCTCTATCAAATATCTAGTTAATTCATCTAGAACTCTTATTAAAGCATCTTCGATTTTTTGACAATTATAATGGTAATTGTATCCAGAGCATTTTTTATTTTTACATCTAAGATGAAAATATATTTTCTTTTGTCCACAACGCTCTTTATATGACTCCGAAGCTCTTAGTATCTCACCACACAAAGGACATTTAACGAGTGATGAAAAAGTATGAACAAAATTACCATAATTTGAATGCTTATTCTTAACAATAACATCTCTAGTTTTATTCCAAGTTTCCATATCAATAATTGGTTCACAGTAATCTTCAACAGTTAATACTTCCTCAGGCTTTCTTTTGTACTTTCCAAATTCAAAGGTTCCAATATAGATTTTATTATTCAGAATCTTTTCAACTCGAGCTGCTTTCCAAATACCATTATTACAATTTAAATAAGCATGTTCTTTGTTTAATACTTCAGCAATATTTCTAATCGATTTACCTGACTTGCATAAATCGAATAATCTTCTTATAGAAATTGCTTCAACAGGATTTATTTCTAAATGACCGGTATCTGGATTTCTTGTATAACCAAATGGTGCTTTAGCTGGATGAACTCTTTCAAGTGCCATTTCATCTAATGCTCGTCTTGTTCTCGCTCCAATCTCCTTTCTTTCTCTTTGACCAAATACTAGATTCATTCCAAACATCATTTCACCGTTAGCAGTTGAAACATCGTAAGGTTCAAGTATAAGTTCTATTTTTACATCATTTTCCTCACAATAGTTCAGCAACCAAAAGCCGTCTAGATTACTTCTTGAAAGTCTGTCTGTTTTAACAGCTACAAGACGATCTAATTTATGGTCTTTAATATCTTTAAGAAGTTTTTGCATAGCAGGGCGCATTAAAGTTTTTCCAGAGTATCCACCATCATCATAAACACCAATAATGTCATAATTGTTCTTCTCACAATATTCTTTTAACATTCTTAATTGAGAATCAATTGAAAACCCATTTTCTTTTTGGTCATCAGTTGAAACCCTAACATAAATTCCAGTTCTAATACTCATTACATCACATCCTTTCTTATTAAATATTTTTACTACATTTTCGAGGGAGGACACTTTCCGCTCTCGCATTAAAAAAGGACATTGGCTTTTAAACCAATGTCCTTAAATAATCAATGTAATAAATTTTTCTTTTCAATCTCATTTGCAATCACCCCTATATGCAAACATATTCTTTAAGATTAACTACATTTTATCAAATTAAATTATTTTGTCAACTGGTTTAAAATATTCTTTATTTCTTTTAATGAGTATTTCTTATTTTCATCTTCAATAATAAAAGGTTTATTATTAATTTCTACAACCTTATACTCAAGAATCGTAAGTTTAAATGGCTTTGTAATGATGTATTCTACCGGCTTTATAAATTTAACATTAGTCCCATCAAGCGTTTTTACAGCCCCATTTACGACCTTATACTGAGTTTTTGATAATAACTCGAGTATTTCTTCATCTGGTTTAATTCGTTCCTCTAATGTGAAATTAAGCATCAAAAAAAGTCCTCCTTTCTCCAAGAAGAACTTTTATCTATAAGGTTTTCCAAGCATAACTATGTGGAAAAATAAAAAGTTACGATACATTGTACCGTAACCTGTTTTCAAATGGAGCGATAACTTTACTTATATTCGAAAAATTATACTCCCAAAGTTGTTTGATTAAATCAACTAAATAAATTATATAAAAATTATTGTTAAAAATCAATGTATTACATATATTTTGTTAGTTTTCTTCTCCTATTATAGAGATTAAAGCATTTTGAACAAGTCTATTTAAGTATCGAAAGTTTTTAATAGTTTTAATTTTATTCTCATCAATTAATTTTATAACTTCCTGATAATTAATATTTTTATTATATTTTTCATTATATATATTTACTAACATTTCTGTTTTATCTCTAACATATTTATTTTTGGTAGGATAATCTAATTGTTGAAATAATGCTTTCATAGTAAATCTTGATAACAAAGGTTCTGGAATAACTTTTTTATAATTACTTTCACTTAAATTAGTTGTAAAAATAATTAAATATCCTCTTAAATCAAACTCATTTTCATTTAAGTCTGTAAATTTGCCATCTTCTAATAATTCATAAAAGAAATTAAAAATATCATTATCCGCTTTTTCAAATTCATCAATAAGTATAACTTTTGAATCACTATTTTTGATCTTGTTTGATAATTCTCCACCACGTTCACTTCCATAATATCCTTTAGGTGAGCCTATCAAACTATTAAGTGCACCTTGAGTTTTATAATTTCCGAGATTTATTTTAATAATTTTACTATCTTTGTAAAATGTTTCATGTATTATTCTAGCTAATTCAGTTTTTCCTACTCCAGAGTCTCCACAAATTAATAATGACATAATTTTAATTTCTCCGAGATTATAAAGAATAGAATAATTTTTTATGTGCCTAACTAAGTCATTTTTAAACTGTTTGTGTCCATATAATTTTTCTTCTAAATTTTTTTCCAATTTATTAATTTGTTCATTAGTAAGATTACTAAAATCGGCTTCTATTTCTTCAGCATTTTTGTATATATTATTAATTGGTACTACGTCATCAATATATTGACCAAAATCACTTCTAAATCTTGTTAAAGAATTATAATTAATTATTATGTGCCAATTATTATTTTTATTAACTTCGGTAATAACTTTTTCTATGGATAAAGGGTTGTCTTGTGTACTTTTATAAAGATTAGTAATATCAATATATATATTATTATCATTTGAAAAGTCTATTTTTTCTTTTTCTAGTATATTTAATGCAGTAACTATAATATCGTTTTCTTTTTTCTCGCTTTTGAACTCTTTCAATCTGTCAGTTGTATATGAATAAATGATTAGTGAATTATTCATTGCTTACATCCTCTTTCATATCTAAATCTTGGATTATAGCTATTAAATCTATATATGGTAAATTATCTTTTTCTTTTTTTTCATTTTTATTTTTTGTTTGCGTATTTGATTTTAATAGTTCATTACCCATTGATGACTCACTTTCTCCTATTTCTTGAAGATAGTTAAAAGTATTTATATTTTTGTATTCATAGTTTGCAGTTCTATAAATACCTATAATATTAACTTTTCCTATTTCTAAATCATATATGGAATACTCATTTTCAAATTCTTTTTCTGCTTTTATGGGAATACTTATATAAAATTTCTTGCCATTAGGGTCTTTTCCTATCAAACTATACTTGTAATCTTTTAATAAAATATTAGTTATTGCATTGATATTAATATTAAATGTTTGCCCGTCGGAATCTGCAGATATAGTATTATCTTTAAATGCTCCTGCAACCATTGAATTAATTTGTGCAATTTCTGATTTATTAGTAATTTCTAATTGAACATCGTCAATTTTAATTAAATCTCCATTTTTAATATTATTAGGATTATAATCTTTACATACTTTTATTATTTCACTTAAATAGGTAGAATTAGTATTTTTAATTTCTTGAAGTTCTTTATATTCAAATATTTTTGTTGTAGAGTTTTCATTTGAGATCGAAGGTGACAAAGAACTTTTATTTTTAATTATATTTCCTCCTATAGAAAAACCTATTTTTTGTGTTTCCTCATCTTTAATGCTTAGTTCTTCCTTTGATTTTCGTTTGTTATTTATAAGCATACAAATTTCAAATACTTTTAAATGGTTAATATAATAAATGTTAAATAAATCCTTTTTTTCTGTTAATTCTTTTTTATTAAATAATATAACTATAGAGTTGTAATTAAATAATAATATTATTATAATGACTGCTATCCAACATAAAATTGATACTTTATATATTATTGGAAAAAAAGTTCCAATAATATAATACAAAATCATTATAAGCGTAATTTCAAATATAATTTTTATAAATTTAATTAGCGTTTGCATAATATCTTCCTCCTAAAGAATAATTTGCTTTTTATTATATCACTTATCTAATTTTTTTTAAATAAATATGAGGTAAAATCTAGAACAATTGATGATTTTATAGTATAATTTTATTAGCAGATAATCTTAATATTAAGGAGGTGCAATAATGGAAATCAATAATATTTATAATATAGATTGTAATAAAGGTATGAATAAAATGATTAAAGAAAACTTAAAGGTTGATTTGATTGTTGCAGACCCTCCATACGTAATATCAAAAAAGTCTCAATTTCATACAATGAAAGATAGGAAGAATCCTAGAAAAGGTACTGATTTTGGCGAATGGGATAAAGAATTTAATAATAAACCTTGGATAAAAAAATCTTATGAATTATTAAATAAAGGTGGTTCTTTATTAGTGTTTAATGATTTTAAAAAAGCAACTGAAATTATAAATTATGCACAAAGTTTAGGCTTTGTTTACAAGGATACATTGATTTGGAAAAAAACTAATCCAATGCCTAGAAATAGAGATAGACGATATGTACCAGATGTAGAAATGATTATATGGTTTGTAAAACCTGGGAAGTGGACTTACAATAGACAAAATTCTAAATACGAAAGCAGTGTAATTTCTATTCCTTCTGAAAGTGGTGGCGGTTGTAAACGATATCATCCAACACAAAAGCCATTAAAATTAATAGAATATTTAATAAAAATTCATAGTAATAAGGATGATTTGATTTTAGATCCTTTTATGGGTTCTGGAACTACGGCAATAAGTGCAATAAAGACAGGTAGAAAATACATAGGTTTCGAACTAGATAAAAAATATTTTGAATCTTCAATAAAAAGGATTAATGGTGATTAAGATGAACGAAGTATATATAAAATCGCCATTAAACTATGTTGGGGGAAAATATAAAATATTAAATCAGATTATTCCAAAATTTCCAAAAAAAATTGATACATTTGTTGATTTATTTGGTGGTGGATTTAATGTAGGAATAAATGTTAACGCTGACACCATAGTTTATAATGATGTAATTGAGCCCTTATGTGAATTAATGAACTATTTTTCAACAACCAATGCAGATGAAGTAATAAAACAACTTGAAGATAACATTGCTATGAATGGTTTAGATAAAGAAAATACTGAAGCTTTTTTGAAATTAAGAAATAAATATAATCATAATGTATATAAAAATGAAGATGAAAGAATTATAGATTTTTATACTTTAATTTTATACAGTTTTAATTATCAAATAAGATTTAATCAAAATATGAAATATAATACACCTTTTGGAAAAAACAGGAGTTCATATAATCAAAATATTAAAAAGAATTTAGAAAAATTTGTTGATAAAATAAATAAAATCAATGTTAAAGTTTCAAAAGAAAAATTTGTTAATTTTGATTTTTCAGACTTAGGTAAAAATGATTTTGTATATTGTGATCCACCTTATTTAATAACTACTGGAAGTTATAACGATGGAAATCGAGGAATTAAAGATTGGACTCTTGATGATGAAAAAAATCTATTAACCATTCTTGATGATTTAAATTCAAGAGGTGTTAAATTTGCCTTATCAAATGTTTTAATTGCAAATGACAAAAAGAATGAAATTTTAACTGAATGGTCAAAAAAGTATACTGTATATATAATAGAGAATACATTTAATAACTCAAATTATAGAAGAAAAAAGAAAAATGATACCATAGAGGTGTTAATTACAAATTATGGGGAGGTAGAAAATGAGTAATATAGAATTATCAACAAAATATTCATCAAAGAGGTCTTTTGGTTGGTCACAAGATGCATCTGATTTTAGTAGTTTGAAAAATGTTGTTCAAATTTTTGATAATAAATCTGAATTCCACAAGAACTTAATTGCTGCTAGAATCCCAATGCTAGTTGACGATGAAGATTTAGCAAAAAAATTTCAAAATGTACTAAGAAGTATTCCTTTAAAAATAACATATTCAGATCTTGTTGGCACGCATTCTACGCCTAGAAAAGATTCTCCTTGTAATGCTATTATACAAGCTTCTGTTTGTGGTCAAGTAAAACAATATTTAAGTGATTGGGCATCAGATAGTTTTTTGCGTTGGGCTCATCTATGTGGATTTGTAAAATATAATGGCGAAAACGATACTTTTGAAATTACTAATGAAGGTTTAGAGTATTCTAAAACTGAAGACAATTCAGAAGAAGAAAAAGAATGCTTGCTAAATGCAATATTAAAATATCCTCCGGTTTCAAGAATATTGCAACTTTTGTCTAATGGAGAACATTTATCAAAATTTGAAATAGGTAGTCAATTAGGTTTTGTTGGCGATGAAGGATTTACATCATTACCACAAAATGTTTTACTAACTTCACTTGCGATGACAGATGATTTAAAAGAAAAAAATAAAATGAAATCAGATTGGGATGGCTCATCTGATAAATATGCTAGGCAAATTTGTAAATGGTTAGAAAAATTAGGATTAGTTAGACAAACTGAAAAAGAATATAAAGTGAACTTGGGAAATAAAGAATATACAGAAAAATTAGGACAAGCATATATGATTACCCCAGAGGGATTAAAAGCATATAGAAGATTACAAGGTGTAAATAAAGTTTCAAAAGTTTCAAAGAATGTATTTTGGGAAATGTTATGTCCTAAGGCTACAGATAGATATTATATAAGAAATAGACGTGCATATATAATAAAATTTTTATCAGATTCTAATAGTGCAGTATCATTAGAAAAATTACAAGAAAAATTGCGAGAAGTTAAATTTGATGAGTCATTGGAAAGTATTAAAGATGATTTAATAGGATTACAAAATATAGGATTATTTATAAAAGAATCAAATAAAGGATTTACATTAAATGATGATATCCAAAATCTAGTTATTCCAATAAATTCTATAGGAACTGGAAAGAGTGATACATTAAGATTAAAAGATTTTTGCAGAGATATATTAGAAAATATTCCACATAGTTACCTTAATTTAATAGACTTGGCTTATGATTCTAAATCTAATAGACAATTTGAAATGGAAGTTGTTGATTTGCTAGTATCTGAATGTGGGTATAAAGGTTTACATTTAGGTGGTGGAAGAAAACCGGATGGAATAATTTATACTGAAAATTTAAAAGAAAATTATGGAACAATAATAGATACTAAAGCATATTCAAAAGGATATTCTTTGCCAATATCTCAAGCTGATGAAATGAGAAGATATGTTGAAGAAAATAATAAAAGAGATGCTAAAATCAATCCAAACAAATGGTGGGAAAATTTTCCAAAATTATTAAGTAAATTTAGTTTTTTATTTGTATCTAGTGAGTTCAATGGACAGTTTGAGGATAAATTAGATAATATTGCAACTACTACAGGAATAAATGGCGCAGCTATGAATGTCGTTAATTTATTGTTATTTGCTGAAAATATAAAATCTGAATTTATGGGATTAGAACAAGCATATCAACTAATGACACAAAATTCTGAAATAAAACTTATTGATGCATAAATATAAAAAGTTCAGCCTATTCAAGTGAATAGGCTTTAATCATTTATAAATATTTCCTTTTAGTATTTTTAAATTTTCAATTTCTTTAATAACTTCTTGCTCATCATAGTTATATCCAAAGTAATGAAATCGATTCTTAACCTTATTTAGAAAATCAATATTATCATCTATAATTTTTATAACTTGATTAATATCAATTGTCTTTTCTTTGGGATTATCTTTTTCTTTAGGTGTAAGTTTATTCATATCATAACCTATAATTAAACTTCTAATATATTCAGATTGATTGGTATGAAACATTTCACAATTTCTTTTTAAAATATCCTTTTCATCATCATTTAAAAATACATTAACTTTATTATATCTTGTTCTCATTATTTGAATCGTCCTTTCTATAATTTAAGGGTATGGGAATTCCCATAAAAGAATTTATGCGGGAGTATAAATTCAGTGCTTGCCAGACATAATATGTACCCACGTGGGTACATATTTTTAAACATTTATTATTTCAGTTATTATGATTTCTTCAGCAGTATTCTTATAATTATTCATCAATTTTACCCATTCAAGTTGATTATTTTCTTTATTTTTTTCAGATAGTTTTTCATCATTTTTAATATAGTTATCCATTAAAATTTTAAATTTTTCTTCACATTCTTTACTTACTGAAAGAAGATGGTTTGTTAGTTCATTCTTCATTAAAAGTGCCTGATATAATCCTTTTTTGTGTTCCTTAATATAGTTTAATCGCAAGTAACCATACTTATTTATTTCTCCATAATTTTGATTTTCTATTACCAAATTAGGTAATAAATAATCTTCAACTTTTCTATAATCAATATTCATAATTTAATCAAATCCTTTCTAATTTTCTAATAATCTATTTGTTTTGTAGCTTATAATTCCATATTTATCTTTAACATTATCTATTGAAATAGGAAACTTATCTTTAGGTGAAATTGCTACAAATCTTATAATTTTTTCGTTTTCTTTTGGTTGATATTCAAGTGTTATTTCATTAGTTTCTTCATCAATTGTTTCATACATTTCATAAAAAGATGTTTCAAAATGCTCATTCATTTTAGATAAATATTTATCTAATTGTTCTTCATTCATTCTGCCACCTTTAATAGTTTCTTCTTTATTACCAACCATAACAGGTACTGCAACATCAAATATCCCTGCATCATAAAACTTTACTAATTGTCTTATAAATCCGTTTCTAAAATTAATTTTTTCAAGAATTAAATTACCTTTACTATCTTTTTTAATTTCAATAGTATCAATAAATTTTGCTATGAATTCTTGTTTTTCAGACTTATCCATACTATTCCATTTAGTTTTCAAAATAGTATTTAAGGTATCAAGTCTAATCATTTTTTCTTTTTCTAAATCTCTCTCAGCAAGTAATTCGTGTGGAGAGTAGTTAAAGGTTTCTAAATTAACTAACTCTAATTTTTTGCTTTCAAGGTTAGCAAGTTTATCTTCAATTAGTTTATAATCTTCTTTAAAATCATCAATTTCAACAATGCCTTTAATATACAAATCTTTAATTCTATTTCTTTGCTTTTCTAAATCTCTAATCTCTTTATCAATAGAAGTAGTATCAATATTATTTGTTTTATCTTCTAAAACAGGTAGAAAGAACTTTTTAACTGCCATATCATATTCAAGTAAATCATAGATAAAATCTCTTAATAAATGTTCTACATAATCTTCGTTAAAGTTAATGTGACAATGTTCACAAGTATAATACATATACTTTCTTTTAGTACCACCAGAACCTTTACATTTCATAATTCTATTGCAATTAGGACACTTTAATCTTTGAAAGAAAGTATAAACTCTATCTCTAGTATAAGTTCTTTGATTTCTTTCTTTTTGTCTTTGACATTCTTCCCATTTAGCACGAGATATGATAGGTTCTACAACATTCATATAAACAATAGGTTCTAAATTTTCTTGTTTACCAATTCTTTTATATTGTTCATAATCTCCCATATAGATTTTATTATCAATAATCTTTTGAATAGTGGTATCTTTCCAATTCTTTTTAGGATAAATGTTATTCTCTTTAAAATAGTTAGCAATCTGTTGAAAACTTTTACCTTCTAAATACATATCAAATATCTTTTCCACATAGGGACGAGTAGCATTATCTATAATCATTCTTTTATCTTCTGCACTCTTATAACCAAATGGTCGCTGTCCTGGAATATGACCTGATTTAATGGCTCCATTTAACCCAAATTTTGTTCTTTCTGATACAATTTCTATTTCTAGTTGAGATAAGACTGTAAGCATTCTTACAAAGAATCTACCATTAGCAGTAGAGGTATTAACATCATCTCTATCACATAATAGAAAGCAATTATATTGTTCTAATACTGATATTAATTCTTCCAAATCTCTAACACTTCTTGTTATTCTATCTAGTTTGTAAGCGACAATATAATTAAGTTTTCCTTCCTTCATATCTTTAAGCATTTCTTGAAATTGTGGTCTATGTTCCATATCTTTAGCAGATATTCCTGCATCCTTATAGACCTTATAAACTTCTAACTCCTTAAACTTACATAACTGAAGCAATTTTTCCTCTTGTTCTCCAAGTGAAAATCCTTCTCTTGCTTGATCTTCGGTACTAACACGAATATAAACTCCTGCAACTTTCCTTTCATTATCCATAATTATCATTCTCCTTTCTTTCTTGGACTTTTGAAAGGCACCAAAGTAAAAAGGTGTCACATAACAAGGACACCTTTGAATATATTAGTTATTTATACGACAAAAACAACCAATATTGTGGGAGTATATAAACTCACCAATTCATTAATGCCTTGCTATGTACTCTGATAATTCAGACAATGGGATTTTCTTCTTTAAATTCCCTATATAAAAATGTTTCTGTTCATTGAAGAATAAGTATAACTTATCTTCAATAATTACTTTATGTGGCTCTACATACGCTAGATTAGTATGTTCCACAATTCTTAGGTATCCTTCAATTATTTGATAGGACTTCTTATTAAATTTGCAAGACCAATTAATTTTGGTTTTGAGTTCATCACTCATATTGATTTTCTTTTTTACGATATTAATCATACCACATCACACCCTTTCTTTGCAATAGCAACAAAAAAATCAACTTGCGTTGATTTAATCATTAACATCGCTTGGTGCGACGATTTTATCTTTTGGAGCGGGTGATGGGAATCGAACCCACGTTATCAGCTTGGAAGGCTGAAGCTCTACCATTAAACTACACCCGCATCAGTAGGCATTTTTAATTATAACAGAAAATCGTTAAATTGCAAGTAAAAATGCCTATTTTTTTTAATTATTTGTGTGAATTTATGTATTTTTGTACTTCTTCTGCATCATCTAAGTGATGTTTTTCATGACCAATGATTTGATAATCTTCATGTCCTTTTCCTAGAATAAGTACTACGTCATCTTTATTTATCATATCTAGAGCCTTTACGATAGCTGTAGGTCTATCTAATTCTACTTCATAGTTATCAGTTGTTACTCCCGCTAAAATATCGTCCATTATTTTTTTAGGATCTTCTGTACGTGGATTATCAGATGTGAAAACTACATAATCAGATTTAGTGGCTGCAATATTTCCCATAATAGGACGTTTTTTAGGATCTCTATCTCCCCCACAACCTACTATAGTTATTACTCTACCTTTTTTGTTTTCTGTAAATGCATCAATTATTTTTTCAACTGCATCTGGAGTATGCGCATAGTCAATTACTGCTTCTCCTTCTTTTACTTTAATAATTTCACATCTTCCTTTAGGAGGATAGATACTAGGTGTTACTTTAAGTATTTCTTCTACTGAGTAACCTAAGTTATTAATCAATGATAATGCTGTTAAGTAATTATATACATTAAATGTACTTCTTAAGTTTGTTTCTACTTCGTATTCTTTTTCTGGAGTACTAAATTTTATCAATGTACCTTTATCTGTATCTTTGTAATCAATTATTTTATAATCTTTACCATTTTTACCAAATGTAAGTGTATTTTCATATGATTCTTCCCAACTAGTTGCATATGGATCATCGGCATTAACAATCATTGGCCCTTCTAATTGTTTTAATATTAGTTTTTTGGCATCTAGGTAAGCTTCCATTGTTTTATGATAATCTAGATGATCTTGTGTAAGATTTGTAAATGATGCTACTTTGTATTGTAATCCTTTTACTCTTTCTTGATGTAAAGCATGAGAACTAACTTCCATCATTACATTAGTACATCCATCTTCTTTGGCTTCTAATAGTAATTCATATAAATCTAATATATTAGGTGTTGTATTTGGTAATTCTATAAATTCTTTATCTGGCAAGTAATAGCCGATTGTACCAATATATCCTGTTTTAGAACCTAGTTTATTTAATATTTGATATGTTAAATAAGCAGTTGTTGTTTTACCATTTGTACCAGTTACTCCTATTATATTCATTTCATTTACTTCTTTAGCATAGTGACTTGATACATAATCTATTAGCCATAGATTTGTATTTTCTACTATTTCCTGTTCTATAGGGCAGTCTACTTTATGTTCTACTATTGCTTTTACTGCTCCTAGTTCATAAGCTTTCTCTACATAATCATGTCCATCTACTGTTGTACCTGGTAATGCAACAAATATATCTCCTTGTTTTATTTTACGTGAATCAATTTTTATATTAATCATAATTTTCCACCTCTATTCATATCATATTATATTTTTATGGTATTTTACAATTATTATTTTTCCACATATACTTATTGTTTTTTTCTTGGAGTCCACATAATAAAAAATTTTTAGTTGCATTTTTTTAATAAATGATTTATTCTTATAACAAGGGTGTGGAAACATGAAGTTAAGAAGTAACAATAACCTTGTGTATGTAACTTTAAATACTAAGGGGATTATTTCTTCTTTTATTTCTAATTATTTTGTTTTTTAGAAGTTAATTCATTTTTGAATTAACTTCTTTTTTTAGGTCCACACTTAGGAAGGAGTTAAAAATGAAAACAAAAAAATTGGCATATGATGTAAATGAAATGCCACCTGCTGGTAAAAGCATTGTCTTAGCTTTACAGCACGTATTTGCAATGTTTGGAGCAACTGTCTTAGTTCCAATTCTTGTAAATGCTTCTGTTGCTGAAGCTGGTGTTCGTGGTGAAGCACTATCCATTGCTGTTGCTTTAGTTACTGCTGGTATTGGTACATTAATTTATATTTTATGCACTAAAGCAAAATCACCTGTTTTCTTAGGTAGTTCATTCGCATTTATTGCACCTATATCTGCTGCTTATATTGCTGGTGGTATTTCAGGAGCCATGACTGGTGTTATGGTAATAGGTATTATATATCTTATAGTATCTATCGTTATTAGAATTGCTGGAAAGGAATGGATTGATAAGATATTGCCTCCAATTGTAATTGGACCAATGATTATGATTATTGGACTTAGTTTAGCAGGATCTGCTGTTGGTAATATCTTTGATACAAGTATCAATGTATCAGGAATAGCATGGAAAGGACCTGTTGTTGCATTGATTACATTCTTAACAACTGCACTTGTCATGACAAGAGCAAAAGGGTTCTTTAAAATAATACCTTTCTTGGTGGGTATTGTGGTAGGATATATTTCTGCATGTGCATTTGGACTTGTAAGTTTTGAAGCTGTTAAAGCTGCTACTTGGTTCCAATTACCAAATTTCCATTTGCCATTTATTAGTTACAAACCAAATTTCTTAATTGCACTAACAATGGCACCAATTGCTTTGGTTACTATGGCAGAACATATCGGTGATCATAAAGCATTGAGTACTATTATTGATAGAGATTTATTAAAAGATCCAGGTTTAGAAAATACATTGATGGGTGATGGTCTTGCAACATTTGTAGCTGGTTTCTTAGGAGGACCTGCTAATACTACATATGGTGAAAATACATCTGTTGTAGGAATGACTAAAAATGCTTCTGTTGGTGTTATTGCATTAGCAGCTGTATTTGCTATTATATTAGGATTTTTAGGTAAATTTACTGCATTAGTTCAAACTATTCCAAATCCTGTATTAGGTGGGGTATGTTTATTACTATATGGATTTATTTCTGTAAATGGTTTAAAGGTATTAATCCAAAATAATATAGATTTCTCACAAAATAAGAATATTATTATAGCTTCTGCTATGTTAGTATTAGGACTTGGTGGCGCTGCATTCTCTATTGCTACAGGTAATGGAATGGCAGTACAAATATCTGGTATGAGTTTAGCAGCTATTGTTGGTATCTTACTTAATCTATTAATTCCTGATGAAGAATTAGAAGAAGTAACAGATATCATTCAACGTCCTAGTAGTGTTAAAGAATTAAAGAATAGTATTAAAAATGAGTTAACAGTTGAATTAAAAGGTGAAATATTAGAAGAAATTCGTCGTGAAATATTGGATGGAAAGAAGTCTAAGAAATAGTATGGAAAATGTATTTGAATTAAATCATCCTTTGATTGAACATAAATTATCTATTCTTCGTGATAAAAATACTGGTACGAAAGAGTTTCGAGAATTAGTAAAAGAAATATCTACTGTATTATGTTATGAAGCAATGAGCGATGCTAAATTAGAAAAGGTTGAAATAGAGACACCTATCGAAAAGATGAAGACTGGTAAATTGAATGAAGATAAGTATGCATTTGTGCCTATCTTACGAGCTGGTATGGGTATGTTAGATGGTGTTATTAGTGTTGTTCCAAATGCTAAAATTGGTCATATTGGAATGTATAGAGATGAAACAACATTTGAACCAGTTAATTATTTCTTTAAGGTACCTAAAGATATTGAAAAACGTGAAGTTATTATTATCGATCCAATGTTAGCTACTGGAGGTAGTGTCATTGATGCCGTAGATTTATTGAAAAGTAAAGGCGTTAAGAAAATTAAAGTGTTATGTATTATATCTGCTCCTGAAGGATTAAAGAAGGTACATGAAAAACATCCAGAAGTCAAAATATATACAGCACATATTGATAAGAAATTAAATAAGAATAAATATATTGTTCCAGGTCTTGGGGATGCTGGAGATAGAATTTATGGAACAAAATAAAAGAGCTTATAGCTCTTTTTTTTGTTGTTCTTGTTTTACAGATAATGCAGTACTCAATATTAAATATAAATCTCTATAGTCCATTACTTTCAATGGCATTCGTGCTATCTGCATATTCAATAGCAGTCTCTATTTTTTCTTTTTTTTCATTCATTTAACTACTCCTATGCAAAGAATTGTTCATACCATACTATAAAAGTATATATAGTCCAAACTTTTTTGTAACAATCTTTTTTACCTGTTTTGTGGTTTTCTAGAAGTTTATTGATTTTAGGAACATCAAAGAATTTATCTGCTATTTTGCTATTGAATTTAGTTTTAATTTCATTATATAAGTCATCTTCTTTTATCCATTCTCTTAGTGGAACTGGGAAACCTAGTTTTTTCTTTTTATATGACTCATTAGGTATTACTTTTTTAGCAGCTTCACGTAGTGCTGGCTTGGTTGTTTCTTTTGTTATTTTTAAATTTGTAGTCATATGTTTTGCTACATTGTATACTTCTTTATCTAAGAATGGCGTTCTTGCTTCTAAGCCAAACATCATAGTGTTTCTATCTACTCCATGTAAAAAGTCTCTAACTAACCAGAAATAGAAATCAATTGCTTGTCTTTTTACAGTATTAGAGTTATTAGCATATGTTTTGTAAAAAGGAGCAACAATATCTCTTGTATGAATTTGGTTATCACATTTGATTAGTTTTCTTGCTTCTTCATCGCGCATGATTCTTCCTAAACCAATATTATAATCTTCTAATTTTTGACCTCTACGCCATACGAAGTTAAAACCTCTTACATCTGGTATGATATTTGCTATTTTATACCCTAGATGTCTGATTGGATATGGAATCTTCATATACCATGATTGACTTATATCTTCTTGATATGTATTGTATCCTCCGAATAGTTCATCTGCTCCTTCTCCAGATAATACAACTTTTACATCTTTAGATGCTATTTCTGCTACAAAGTATAAAGCTATAATAGAAGGATCAGCTAATGGTTCATCCATATGATACATAATATTAGGAAATACTTTCATGTATTCTTTTTTATCTATTTTTTTAGATGTATTATGTATTCCTAGTTTATCTGATAAGTCTTTTGCATAAGATATTTCATCATATTTTGGATTATCGTAACCTACCGTATATGTTTTGTCTGGTTTTGCTATAGATACTAAGTAAGAAGAATCTATACCACTAGATAAGAAAGAGCCTACTTCTACATCTGCTATTTCGTGATGTTTTACAGAATCTCTCATGGCTTTATCAATGTCTTCTACTATTTTATCCATATTGCTTTCATCTTCATCAAATTGTAATTCAAAAAATTTATCAATAGATACATTTCCATTTTTATATACTAGTTGATGTCCTGGTTCTAATCTTTTTACTCCTTTAAAGAAAGTTTCTTCTGTAGGAGTAGAATTGAAACATAAGTATGCAGCTAATATAGAATCATTAAATTCTTTTTTGAAGTCAGGATGATCTAAGAATGCTTTTATTTCTGATGCAAATAGGAATTTATTATTATTTGTATAATAGTAGAAAGGTTTAATTCCCCATCCATCTCTTGCACAATATAATTCTTGTTTTTTAGAATCCCATATTGCAAATGCAAACATTCCACGTAGTTTTTTTGTTAATTCATGGCCCCATTCTTCATACCCATGTACTAATACTTCTGTATCTGTTGATGTATAGAATTTATGATTTTTCTTTTTTAATTCTTCTCTTAATTCTACATAGTTATATATTTCACCATTAAAGATGATAGCTATGTCTTTGTTTTCGTTGAAGATTGGTTGATCTCCCGTACTTAAATCAATAATTGAGAGACGTCTATGTCCTAGTGCAGCATGATCATCTAAGAAGAATCCTTCTGCATCTGGTCCTCTGTGTGCTATTCTATCTGTCATGGATTTTAGTATTTTTTTTGTTGGTTTGGTATCACTTATATAACCTGCTATTCCACACATAGTATCACCTAACTTCCTAATATGTACGTGTAATAGTCGTTTTCTACAATTAATCTACTTATACTAAAATAGTTTGTTACTTTTGTATTTGTACGTTTAATGTACTCTTCTTGATTTTCTAATTCCATTCCATCTTTTAATGTAAATTTTTTAGAACCAGCTTGGTACCATCCATAGTCTGTTACCCAACTATGATTTGAGAAGATTGCTATCCCTTCAGAGTTACTTAGTATATCTTTTCCTAGTATCAATCTTGAGTCATATTCTATTCCAAATAAATTTAGTAATGTTGGTAGTACATCTATTTGACTTCCTACTTTATCTACGACAATTGGTTCTTTCATTTCGCTATTCCAAATAATGAAATTACTATGATTGATTTCAATGATTCCATCTTTTGTATATGTTGCAGCTTCATTTACTTCGGAAGTTGACAATGTATATGGATAATGATCTCCTACTAGAGCAATTACGGTGTTTTCTAATTCTCCTGATTCTTCTAATTTGCTAACCAGATCTTCTAGCATTTTATCCAATTCAACTTGTGCTGCTAAATAGTATTTAACAGATGTAGAATAATTTAAGTCTTTTACGGAATCCCAATGTCTTTTAGCAACATTATCGCTACCATTATATGGTGAATGCCCACTAAGAGTTACGTAGTATGTAACAAAATTTCCTTCTTGTCCTAAATATAATGGTGTTGTAACATCAACCATATCTGTATCAAATTCCAACCAACGACATTGGTATGGACTGCTGAATTTTCTTCTTTCTGATTCGCTTGGATGTAATAATTTTTCTAATCCATTTCCACATCCTAGATATTGATTAAAGCCTAATGTTTGCATTGTTTTATGTCTAGAATAATAAGAATATGTCCAATCATGATAACCTTGAGCACGATATCCAATATTTCCAAAAGCATTTCCTAGACCATATGCAATAGTTGGCATTTTACTTTTCCATGCACTTAATGTTTCTTGTGTTGGAATTAAACCGGTTGTTGCTTGGAATTCTCCTCCTGTTGTGCTTAAAAAAACTGGTGAATAGAAGTTTGTAAAATCAAATCCCGTATGAATCATATTATATAGTGTTGGTGTTCTACTTTCATCTACAGCGATTTCATTAAATCCTTCTGCTAAAATGAAGATTAAATTTTTCCCCTCAAACATACCAGTATACTCTGTTTTATTTGAACTAGATGTGTTTGCAAAATATTTATTTAATGTTTGAATATTCTTATTACTTGCTTCTTTTTCAAAATCGAGTTCTAATTCGTTTCTACCATAGTCTTTTTCTCCTTCTTCTATTATTGGAGAATCTTCTTCTGGTTCTTCGAAGCCTTCAAAAATAATGGTACTTTCATATCCAACGATTTGTCTTTTAATATCTATCTTGGTGTATGTTAGTAATCCAAATTTATTAATTATTCTAGCTTGATCATCTACATTAAAATATAATTTATATGTTGAATCGTATTCTTTATAACCTGGTAACAGAGATATAAAAGTTGATAAGTATGAAATTATAAACATCATAAATATTGTAATAATGGTATGTTTATGGTATCTTGTATAGTCCATTTTTTTGTTAAATATAATCATAAAGATAAAAGGTAATAAGAATAATACTACGTAAAGTATATTTGATTTAATAGCATCTTTTATAATTGTTACAAAATCTAGTGCCTGATCTGCTAATCCTATTGTTGAAAAAGAGAATGGTACAGAAAATAAATTATTAAATATTAGTTGTACTTCAAAATAAATTGTAATAATACCAAATATAATAAATGATATGATTTTATTTATTTTTTCGTTGTATGTTTTTGTAAAACAAGTAATCAATAACGCAAATGGTATTGTAAATAATACAACGTATAATAATCCTACATTAAAGAATTGTTCTGTCATTACATATCTTGCAACGAATTCTAGATATAGTAGAGATATAATATAAAATATAATAGGATTTATTTTTAATTTTGATAAGAAATTTTTCATTTTATTTCCTCTTTCTCTATGTAAATCATTATATCACAAAAAGGGTGCTTTTTTATTAACAAAGAATATATGACATAATTCGATTATTTATTTTACATTGTATAGATTTTTAAAAACTTATATAATAGAGTTAGGAGTGATTCATATGGAAGAAGAAAAATTAATAGAGCAATACTTTCATATATTAAAGAAAATAGAACGTATTGTTGAATCTTTTAGAGATAAAGGGTATAGTGCTGAACAAATCGATGATCTTTATTTAACACTAATTCAAGAAATACCACCAATGATACTAGGAGAAGAGAATGTTCGAAAAATTGTTCAGAGTGACAAAATAAATAATATGTCTTTTGAAGATATGGATGAACTCTTTGATACGAAAGAAGTTAAGGGATTTGGAAAATAAAAAGAAGTACTATTGTACTTCTTTTATTAATGATAATTGAACTTTTTGTTTAGTTAAATCTATATCTGCAACATAGCATGTTACAATATCTCCTACATTTACTATATCATTAGGATTTTTAACAAATTGCTTAGACATTTTTGAAATATGGCATAAACCATCATCGTGTAAACCAATATCTATGAAAGCACCAAAAGATGCTACATTACGAACTGTACCTTGTAGTTCCATACCAATACGTAAATCTTCTATATGTAATACATCGCTTTTTAAAATAGGTGCTTCTAATTCATCACGTGGGTCTAATCCAGGATTGCATAGTTCTTTAATAATATCTTCTATTGTATAATAATCACTATTTAACTCTTTAGATAAGTTTACAATGTTTTGTTTTTTTAATGTTTCTTTGAAATTATCTGTATTTATATCTTCTATATTTAGAGATAAATGGTTTAATAGTTTATTTGTTATTTCATAGGATTCTGGATGAATTCCTGTTTTATCCAATGGATTTGTTCCATCTGGTATACGAAGAAATCCTATAGATTGTTCATATACTTTATCTGTCATACCTTTAATAGTTTTTATTTCTTCTCTGGATGTAATTTTATTCTTTTCTTTATATTTATATATATTTTCTATTACAGATTTTGTTAAACCTGATACATATTTTAGAATAGATTTCGATGCTGTATTAATATTTACGCCTACTTCATTAACTACTTTGGAAGTTGTAAAATCTAATGCACTTGCTAATTCTTTTTGATTAACATCATATTGATATTCTCCTACTCCAATAGATTTAGGATCTATTTTAACTAGTTCTGATAGAGGATCTTGTAATCTTCTTCCTATGGATACAGCACTTCTTTTTTCTACTGCTAAATCAGGGAATTCTTCAATAGCAAGTTTTGATGCACTATAAATAGATGCTCCAGCTTCTGATGTAATAATGTATTTACATGGTAATTTATATTCTTGAATCATTTCTGCACAGAACTTTTCTGATTCACGAGAAGCTGTTCCATTACCAATAGATATAATATCTACTTTATATTTTTCTATTAAATTTTTAACTATTAATTTAGATGCTTTTATATATTCATCTTGTTTAGAATTATTTAAAAATGGTTTTATAACTGTAGAGTCTAAATAAGTACCATTTGGATCTACAACTGCTAACTTACAACCATTCACATAACCTGGATCAAAACCTAGTACCGTCATACCTTTGATTGGTCTTGTAAGTAATAAGTGTTCTAAATTAGTACTAAATGTTTCAATAGCTTGTTTTTCTGCTTTCTCTGTTAATTCACTACGTATTTCTCTTTCAATACTAGGTAATATTAGGCGTTTTAGAGAGTCTTTTATACTATTTTTAATTAATTCTACTACAAATGATTTTTCATCTTTTATTAGCTTCTTTTCTAGGTAAGAAACAATAGCATCATTATCCATACCAATGGATACTGTAAGTATTTTTTCGTTTTCTCCTCGATTGATTGCTAATACACGATAATGTTTAATGTATTTAACTTTATCTGTAAATTCATAATACATTTCATATACTTTATTTGGATCTTCCGCATTCTTTTTAATTTTGGAATCAATTGTACCATTTGCAAATACATTATTGCGAATCCATTTTCGATATGATGCATTATCACTTATCCATTCTGCAATAATATACCCTGCGCCTTCTAAAGCTGCATCAGTATCTTTAACATTTTCATTTATAAATTTAGATGCCATTTGTTCTAATGAACCAGTCGTTGGAAAAGACATAATCATTTTTGCTAATGGTTCTAATCCATTTTTTATTGCTTCACTAGCTTTTGTTTTTTTCTTTTCTTTATATGGTCGATAAATATCTTCTACTTCTGTTAACTTTGTACATTTCATAACGTTATCTTGGATTTCAGGTGTTAACATGCCTTTTTCATCTATTAAGCGAATAACATCTTGTTTACGATTATATAAATTCTCTTGATAACGATATTGTTCTTCAATAGTTCTTATTTGATCTTCGTTTAAATTGCCTGTTTTTTCTTTACGATAACGTGCAATAAAAGGTATTGTTGCTCCTTCGCTTAACATTTCTAATACCGCATTAATTTGTTGTTCTTTTAAATTTAATGTTTCAACTAGAAAAGTTATTACATCTTTATTGATTACTAGTTTATTTTCTTCTTCCACTTTTATCACCTTTGTTTATTATATATTATTTTTCATAAAAATAGTGAAGAAATTATTTTTCTTCACTATTTTTTTTCTTTTTTGTTTTTTTCATTTGATTTACTTCTTCTTCAATTTCTTCTTTGGTGTTTTGCTTTTTTACGATTGTTTTTTTTGTTGTTTCTTGTTCTTCCATAACAGGTGCACTATTTGCAGATTCTTCTATTATCTTTTGAACTTCAATGATACCTGTTTTTTCTTGTTCTTCACGGAAGTTCATAGCCATACCAATTACAAATATGTAAGATAGGAAATAAATCCAGATCATTAATACTACGATATTTGCTAAACTACCATAGAATACAGAATAGTTAGCAAAATTGTTGATGTAATATGAATAAAATGCTGTAATAATAATCCAAAGTGTTGTTGTAAATAATGCCCCACCATTTACGCTTCTACTAGGAACTTTTTTATCTGGAGCCATTGTGTATATCATCTTGATAAAGAAGAACATAATAATCCAAGATATTGGTCCTTGTAAAACATTTAATGCTTTGATAATTATTTCCGTAGATGTGGTATCAATATTTATATAGTGTAATAAAGCAATAATGCTATCACCAAATAATGGAACTAATAAGATGAATAGTAAAAGTATTACAATAATTAATTCCATTAGAATTGCTTTTAATCTTCTTCGAAAGAAACCGGAATCTTTTATACCATAGATTGTATTGGATGCAACAATAATTGATGACATTCCATTACTAGCTATAAAATATCCTACTCCTAAGGTAATAAAGAATGCTGGTGTTATTTCCGTAGATGTTAAGATAGGAGTTAATATTTCTGAGAATTCTCTTCCTAACGCAGTTGATAATAAATTGAAGATTAGTTCATTTGATACATTAATATAGGCACATGCATAACCAATTAATGTAATCGTTGGAACTAGCGATAGGAATAAAAAGAATGCTACTTGCCCAGGAAGGACAAGCATTTCTGGTCTCCAGAATGCATCCCAGAACCTTTTGAAGAAGTTTTGCTTTCTAGACTTCTTCGCCATATTATTCCTCTTCTAATTCTTCTTTTTTATTACGCATGTCTTCAACTGACTCATTAATCGCATCTTCTATCGTTTTCATATCATTTGTAATCATACTATATCCGATAGCTGCTCCATGTTCATATGGAAGGCTTTTAAATTCTTTGTATAATTTACGAATATAACTGATAACTTGTTTCTCTTGATATCCTACTAAGTAAATTAGATATTCATTACCATCTGTACGCATTATATCTGTATTATCCAGTTGTGTTTTAATTAGGACATTCGCTGCTGCTTTTATTTGGTTGTCTCCTTCTTCATATCCTAATTTATCGTTAATTTCTTGTACTTGATTTAAATCGATAATTATTGTTGCTTGAGGATAGATTGTATTTTTATTCCAAGAACTAATATTTTCGTTTAGATAATTTCTATTTTTTAAAGAAGTTAACTGATCAATATATTTCATCTTATCTTCTTTTTTAATCTTCTTAGCTATCTTGATTTTCTTAGTAGAACTATATACAAAATACAATACTACTAGGAAGATGGCAATAACTAATAATGAATATCTAGCTATCTTACCAAGAATTGTTCCAGATTTTTGAACTTGTGTATGACTATAAGTACCATTTACAATCATCTCTGCTGGATCTAGTGTTTGGATATATTTATTAAATAAGATATTGAATGTATCGTTATTTTTTACATAGAAGTTATATGTATCTGACAATGTATTTTCATATCTTATGGTATATTCATTTAAGATAGTATTATGATAATAGTTATAGATTTCTTTATCCATAACAATAATATTATCTTTACGAATTATTTTCTTTAAATCTTTTTCATTTGCATAGGTTTTTACATCTATACCACCTAAAGAATTTAAATATCTTTCTAATATACTATTTTTTAGAACATAAACTGTTTTGCCTGTTAAGGACTTAACTGAATTCATTAATAAGCCATTGTCTTCTTTTGCAATAATTACAAAAGATACATTCATTAATGAATTTGCTTTTTGATATTTTGTATCTAGGTTATAGTAATTATAGAATATATCAATTTTATTGTTAGCAATTGCTTCTGCTAATTTATTGAAGTTTTTATATTTTGTATATGTAAACTCTGTATTACTAAATTCACTAAAGTGACCTAGATATTCACTAACAATTCCTCCATAGGATCCACTCATTAATATTTCATATGGAGAGTTATTTATAAATCCATATGTATATTCTTTTGATTGAATATTTGTTATTTCTTTATCTGTAATAGATAAAGCTTCTATAAATGTGTTTAATTCATTTTTATTGAAAGTTTTATTTAAACTTTTTTCTTTCCATTCTCCAAAATATTTTTTGACAATGGAACTAAATGTATCTTCTTCTGTTGGATCATAAATTATGTACTTATTTAAATCACTAATATGATAGTCAATATTGTAATTTGAAGTTAGGATAGAAGTAAGGTTTTCTTCTAAAGGAATAATTACATATTCTATTTCACTATTCGCTTCTAATGCTTCAAATAAATTCGTGGATGAATCATAGGTACTTATGATTGTATTACTTACATCATTTAAGTATTTTGTTATGAATTTTTCATCTTCTTTTAAAATTCCTATTTTTTTACCAGATAGATTAGAAATAGAATTCATACTTACGAGTTCTTTACTAACAACAACGTAATGTTCTTTATGAAATAATGTATCTTGTGATAAATCATATTCATAAACAACTTTGAAAGCATTTGTTCCTACTTCTTCTCCAATATTATAAGTTATTACATGGATATTAATATTTTGATCATTTTCTAAGTCTTTTACGAAATCATAAAATACCCCACTACCATTTTTACCAAATATATCTAAGTTGTTTGGTATGTAGATATTTTGAATTTTGTTAACATTTTCTGTAATCCATTCTTTTTCTTCTACTGTTAATTTATTTTCATCATTTAAGATACGATAAGTAAAGTATCCTAAAGATGCAATTGCTATAATTGCGATGAGAATTATAAATATCCATCGCTTGCTAATTTTAATTTTTTTCATAATCTAATCCTCTTGTACGGCGTTAGTTTCTGCTTTTTCTACTTTTCTATTATTACCCCATATTAAACCAGTTCCATTCTTATTATGAGCGCCTTCTATTAAGAAACCTTCGCTTGAATCGGTTGCTTCTGCAGATAATGTAATTTGTATATCATAAAATTTTTGTTCTTCTTCACTAAAGTCTTCCAAAGATTGTAATGCAATACCTTCTGCTTCTACTAAATCAACATTAGATTCAAATACGATTTTGATATAGATGATTCTTCCTGTAATATCGATACTAGCAGTTTTTATTTTGCCATTTTCAACTAACTTATCTCTATAGTTATCTTGTCTTTCTTCTGTGATTGGCACATCATCTATTCCATCTAAACGATTTCCATATTTTCCTTTTCCATTGGCACCGAATAGTTGAAATAACACAGTTGCTATAACGATAACTGTTACGATCACTACTGCCATTAGTATTGTAAAGATACGATGTTCTTTATAAAATCTTTTTATTCCTTTCATTTAAATCACCTCTTTAAATGTGATTAAATTATACTACATTATGATGTTTTAAGCAATTGTTTGAACTAATAAAGTATATTCAATTTTGATTATATTTTTAATAAAAAAAGATATTATAGTGAGTCTATAATATCTTTTAATTTATCTTCATTCCAGATTTCTATACCTAGTTTTAAAGCTTTATCATATTTAGAACCTGGTGAATCTCCAACGATTACGACATCCGTTTTTTTAGATACGGAATCTACTGTAGTTCCATCATATTTTTCTAGTAATGCTTTTATTTCATCTCTAGTCATAAAACTAATTGTACCAGTAATAACAAATTTCTTATTAGAAATAATATCATTGTTAATCGTTCTTTCTCCCTTGTATTCCATGTTTATACCTATTTCTTTTAAGTTATTAATAAGTGTTATATTTTTATCTTCATGGAAGAAGGAATAGATGTTATTAGCTAAAATATCTCCAATATCTTGAATATTTGTTAATTCTTCTACAGATGCATTCATAAGATTATCGATGTTGTTATATTTTTTTGCTAATACTTTAGCTGTTTTAGCTCCTATACCAGGTATACCAATAGCAAATAGTAGTCTTTCTAGGGAATTTTCTTTACTATCTTCTATAGATTTGAGTAAGTTATCTACGCTTTTATTACCGAAGCCTTCTAGTTCTATTAAGTCTTCTCTTTTTTCTTTTAATGAATAGATATCTTCTATTTTTGTTATGATATTCATATTATAGAAGTCTTCGATAATAGCATCTCCTAGACCATCTATATTCATAGCAGGTCTTGATACATAGTGAGTAAGTCCTTCTATTTTACGAGCAGGACAATGGACGTTAGGACATAATGCATCTATACCACTATTACTTCTTATTAACTCTGTACCGCATATAGGACATTTTGTAATCATTTGGAAGTAAGATACATCTTTTCTTCTTTCTAAGACTGGTTCTACTACTTCTGGAATTACATCTCCAGCTTTATGAATTACAACAAAATCTCCAATACGTAAGTCTTTTTCTTTGATATATGCTTCATTGTGAAGAGTTGCTCTTCTTATAGTACTACCTGCTACTTTTACAGGTGATAATACTGCATTAGGTGTTATTTGACCAGTTCTACCTACCGTAAATATTATATCTTCTAGTTTTGTTACTACTTTTTCGGCAGGGAATTTATATGCTACTGCCCATCTTGGATATCTAGCAGTATTACCCATAGCTCTTTGACCAGCAATATCATTCAGTTTAATAACTATACCATCTATTTCATATGGTAAGTCTGGTCTTTTTTCAGTCCATTCTTCAATGTATTCTTTTATTTCTTTAAAATTATGACATTTTTTAAAGTTAGGATTTATTGGTAAACCTAGTTCTTTTAGTTTAAGTAATGTTTCGTAATGTGTTTTTTCTGTTGTATTAGGTACATGGTATAAAACGGTATCTAATTTACGTTCTTTAGCTATACGAGAATCTAATTGACGAGCAGATCCTGCTGCAGCATTACGTGGATTTTGAAATGGGTCTTCACCATTCTCTAATCTCTTTTTATTCGCTTCTTCGAAGCTTTTTTTCGTCATGTAAATTTCTCCACGTACTTCTAAATCAATTGGTTCTTTTAACTTTATGGGTACATATTTAATAGTTTTAAAGTTATTAGTAATATCTTCCCCTACTACTCCATCACCACGAGTAGCTGCTGATACCATAAGACCATTTACATATGTAAGATTTACTCCTAAACCATCCATTTTTAGTTCACAAACGAATTCTGGATGTTCAATTTCTTTTTCTACTCTTTTAACATATTGTTCTACTTCATCTAAATTGAAGACATCAGCTAAAGAAAACATAGGAGTTTGATGTGTAATTTTTTCGAATTGATCTAGTATTTTAGTACCTACATTGGTTGTAGGAGATTCTGGTAGTTTATATTCTGGATATTCTGCTTCTAGACGGAATAATTCCATTAGTAAACTATCATATTCATTGTCTGTTAAGGTAGGATTATCATTAAGATAATACTCTACATTAGCTTTATTTAAAGTCTCAACTAGTTCTTTAATTCTTTGTTCTGGATTCATATCTTACCCCCAAAGATTATTAGGATATTCTCCTTCATCTACTAATCTTTTTATATTGTTTCTTACAAAATCTGTATCTTCTTTATAAGTTACTCCATACCATGTTGCTTTTGTATGTAATACTTTTACCGTTGCATAACCAGTTTTATTTGCTTCATCTAAAATATCTGGTATTAAGAATTCACATTTTTCTAAATTGTCTTCATTATCTTTAAAGAATTCTATTATTTTTTCATCTAGCATTTTAAATAATGATTTATCAAATACTAACATGTTCATAGATACTAATGCATCTTTTTCTATTTTAAATTCTTCTGCTCCTGATAATGGTGTACATGATATTTTATTTCCATCTTCGATGATGGAACTTTCTGTTATTTGTATTAGGTTACCATCATCTGTAGATTCTAATACACCCCTTTTTACTGCACCATTTTCTGTCATTGTACGAATAGCTTCATATCCTACAGTAGCCCATTCTTTTTCCTTTGATTCTTTAATAAAATCAGCTGCTACTTGGAATGCATCTCTTCCATAGAAGTCATCTGCATTAATAACAACAAAGTCTTCTGTAATGGCATCTTTTGCACAATAGATAGCATGTGCTGTTCCCCAAGGTTTTTCTCTCCCCTCAGGTATTCTAACAAAGTCTGGTACATTATCTAGTTTTTGAAACACATATTCTACTGGAATATGTGATTCTACCCTAGCTCCAATTGTATTTTTAAAAATATCATAGTTTTCTTCTTTAATAATAAAGACGATTTTACTAAATCCTGTTTTTAGAGCATCATATACGGAATAATCAATGATAAATTCATCATTTGGTCCCATTGGTGCTATTTGTTTTAATCCTCCAAATCTGCTGCCCATTCCTGCAGCCATAATTAATAATTGCATATTTTTCCTTCTTTCTATAATTTATTAATACTTTTATGATTTTTTAATAATTTTTTCATTCCATAGTTTTTAGCAAAAGCCACGGTAATAAAATCACCATTTACTTCTGTTACTACTCCTCTACCATATGTAATATGCATGATGATATCCCCCTCAGAGAATTCAACATCTTCTTTTGAATATAGTTCTTCTTTTTGAATTTTTTCTTCTGGTAATAGATTTTCATTTTCTATATCTAATAGATTTTCATCGATTTCTTTAATAAATCTACTAGGTGGATTCATGACATCTTTACCATATAACATTCTTCTTTTCGCATTGGATATATATAATCTTTCTTTAGCTCTTGTAATTCCAACGTAACATAATCTTCTTTCTTCTTCAAGTCCTCCTTCTTCATAGAATGAGTTTTGATGTGGAAAGATACCATCTTCCATTCCAATTAAGAATACTACTTTGAATTCTAATCCTTTAGCACTATGCATAGTCATTAATGTTACAACGTCATTGTTATCATCCTGATGTTCTGTAATATCTGCAATTAAACTAATTTCTTCTAAGAAGTCTTCCAGTGATACAGAACCTGTTCTATCTTCAAAAGTTTTGGTAATAGATTTAAATTCTTCAAGATTATCTAGTCTTAAATCGCTTTCTAAGGTATGATTTTGTTCATATTCTTCTCTCATACCTGTTTCTTCTAAGATATAGTCTACTAATTCTGTAAGTGATAATTCTTTACTTTCTTCTGTTATTCGAAGAATTAAATCTTTAAATTGTTTTTCTTTTCCTTTCGATATAACATCGAATATGGATTTATTATTATCTTTTGCTTCTTTTTCTAATTTAGATATGGTTGCTTCTCCAATACCTCTTTTTGGGACGTTTATGACTCTTCTCAGAGATATTTCATCATTGTTATTCATTATTAATCTTAGATAACAAATTAAGTCTTTTATTTCTTTTCTAGAATAGAAATAATAACTACCAACTACTTTATATGGTACATTGGATTTTAAGAACATTTCTTCTACTAATCGTGATTGAGCATTGGTACGATATAATACAGCGATATCATTTTTATTATATCCTTCTTCTAGTAATCTTTTTATTTCATCTAATACTAGTTGTATTTCATGTTTACCATCATATGCTCTTAGATATTTGGTTTTTGTTCCTTCTCCTTTATTACTCCAAAGAGTTTTTTCTTTTCTTTCTTTGTTATTCTTAATTACAGAATTAGCTGTATCTAAGATATTTTTTGTTGAACGATAATTCTCTTCTAGAGGAATTACTATAGCATCTTTATAATCCTTTTCAAAATTTAGAATATTTCTAAAGTTGGCTCCTCTAAACATATATATAGATTGATCTGGATCTCCAACTATAAATATGTTTTTATATTTGTTTGCTAATAGTTTTGATAATTTGTATTGTACTTCATTTGTATCCTGGTATTCATCTATTAGAATATATTTAAATTTGTCTTGATATCTTTCTAATATATCTTTATGTTCTGTAAATAGTTTTACTGGTAATCTTAATAAATCATCAAAATCAACAGAATTATTTTTTCTAAGTATATCTTGATATTCATAATATACATATGCTGCAATTTTATCTGGGGGTGTATTAAAATATTTTTGTATTTCATCATCAGTTAACATGTCATTTTTTATATTACTAATTTTATTTCTAACGTAAGATGGTGGTGCTAATTTGGAATCATAGTTATTGTCCTTCATTATCTTTTTTATAATGGATAAAACATCATCACTATCTACAATAGAAAAAGTTCTATCTAATCCTAATATAGGAGCATTTTCTCTAATAATTCTTACACCTAAGGAATGGAAAGTTCCTACAAATGAGTTATTGTCAGGAACTATTTTTTCTAGTCTTTCACGCATTTCTTTGGCTGCTTTATTTGTAAATGTAATAGCAAGAATATTGTAAGATGGAATTCCGTTTTCTATCAAGTTTGCTATTCTTGTTGTTAGTACTCTTGTTTTTCCAGATCCTGCTCCAGCTAAAACAAGGCATGGACCATCTATATGATATACTGCTTTTTTTTGTTGTTCGTTTAATCCGTCTAATAAGTTCATTGTTGCTCCTCTTTTCATGTTTTATTATAACATAAAAACCAAGTTATAATTCGATTTTAGTGGATTTAAATTCAAATAAAAAAGCCATTTCTGGCTTTTTATAGATATTCCATTATAGCAATGTTATTTTCTAATTTTTCAACTAGGTCTTCTCTATCATATTTAGAGAATATATCTTCAAATTCATCATTGCTTAGTAAGAACATATTATAGAACCTTTGGAAAGCATCTACATAGTTTGTAACACCTAGTTCTTTCAAATAATTAATGTTCTTTGTAACAGTTTTTTCTTGCTCTTCTATCATTTGTTTAGCAAGTTCTGGAATGTTATTAGACATCAATTCAATAACATCATTTGAGAAACCTAATTCACTTAAATACATCATAGACTTGGACCTCCTACTACTTTTTCTTCATTAAAACCCAAGCAAGTCTCTACTACTTTTCTCAGTTTTTCTTCATCTTCACGAAGATTAAATAGTAATGATGTAAGAATTACTTCTTTTTCAACACCATTTATATCTTGTCCTTGTTTAGATAGGATATTTAATAGAAGCTTGATATTTCTTTCCAATTTATTTCTAGAAATATTTACTCCTGCCACTTGATATGTTAAGTTTCCTGTTTTTGTAGCTTTTAATTGTTCTTCAAACATTGCCATTAACTCATTATACTTATTTCTTTCTTCTCCATCCACTGTTATCTCTGGATCAACTTCAGGATTACTATAATAACTATTTAATGCTTCTATTAGTATTTGAACAAAATCTCTGTTTCCAATTAAATCAGGAATGGCATTATTAACTTCTTCTGTTTTTCTAAGTTCTGGTAGTTTAACACTTCCATATAACTTATTGAAAGCATATGCATCATATAATGCTGGAACATATGTGTCACTATCTTCTTCTAATAATGACTCTCCTTTATTATTTAGATATTTAGCTCTTTTAATAACTTCATCTATTTGTGTTCCTAATACTTCAGGATTTGACGTTGTCAAGTTCTCTAATCCGCTTTCAACAATGTTATCAATTCCTACCATTAAATCTAATGGCTTGTTTGTAAATGCATTTAATGCATATCTTCCATTATCTTGTTTAACAATTGAAATTAAATATTCTTTTAATACTTTCATATCTCCTGCAACATATGGAGAGAATAATATATATTTAAAATTTCTGATTTCTTTATCATCTAATTCAAATGTTTTATTCATCAATTCCATATTTGTTTCGTATGTTTCTGTATCTAAATTAACATAATCAATATTCGTATCTGTTAATGAACCTTGTACTCTTTCAAGTGCTTCTGCTCTTGATTTAAATATTTCAAATTTTTTTCTTATACTTGGATTTACCATTTTAACTGATAAGATTTCTTTAATCTTTTTTTCACTAATTAGTTTACTTCTTAAAAAAGTTATTTTTTCGCTTAATTCAGAATCAGCTAAGAACATATGTCCATCACGATATTTGTATGCTTCTTCTTCGTCATTAATACTTCTTAATAGTTCATAATTGTTTTTAATTAAATCTCTATCTACATCTTTTAAATAATTATATACTTCTTTTACATCTGTATTAGCATTTTCAAATTTATCTAATTGTAGTCCAATATCCTGTAGAAATGTTTTTATTTCTTCACTGGGATCTATTGATACTTCTTCTGGAGTATCTACTACTACTTTAACCTCTTCAACTGGTTCTTCTTTTTTTGTTTCTCCAGATTCTTCTGAAGTATCTGATAAATTACGACGTTCGTCTTCTTCTAATGCTTGACTTAACTCTGATAAATCAATGATTGTAGTAGGAGCATCTCCAGAATAAGTTAAATCAGATTGTGTTGTGTCTACTTTCTTTTCTTCTCCATCTTCTTGAGAAGGATTTCCGTATACTTCTTCTGGAGTAACTTTTATCTCTTCTTCTTGTTTTGGTTCTTCTTCATGTTCTTCTACTGACGTTTCTTTAGGCTCATCGTCTATTAAGTCAACAGCTTCCTCTACTGAAGATAAATCTATTTTTTCTTCACTATCAGATGGACTTTCTACAGCGGCAACTTCTTCCGTTTCTACAACAGGCCATACTGTAGTTGTGTCTATTTCTTCTTTTTCTTCCGTTACTGGAGTTTCTTCTACAGTTTCAGCAACGGTTTCTTCAACTTGAGCTTCTGATTTTGCTTTTCTTTCATCATATGTACGATCAAATTCTGATAAAGCATCCTCTGGGAATAAAATAACTTTGCATAATTCTGTTATTTCATCTTCTGTAAAGTCGGCAAAGTTAGATAGAATAGATCTAATGTATTGTTTGCTTAATGAATCACTTTCATTTCCACTTAGACTTTGTTCAACTAAGCTTGCAAGAGCTTGGCGATCTACCTCTGCTCTTTCTAATTCTTCTTCTGTTGATTCTAAGTCTGCACCGAATGTTGATATTTGTCCAAATAGTTCAACAATCTTATTTTTTGCTGATTCTATTTGTTGTCTTAAAGAGTCTTCGTATTCAGGGGCTTTATCACTTAATGCAGCAAGTAGTTGTTCTATTTCAACAGTTACTCCTACTGCTTCTAAAGCTTGGAATCTGCTATTTTCTAGTCCACCAAATGTATCAAAGAATAAATCTTTTTCACTTGTAAATTCACTTAGCTTACCCTCTAATTCTTCTTTTTCTCTCTCGGTTCTTTCTTTTGAATCTTTTGCATCTTCTATCATTTCACCGATGTTATTCTTTTTATTCCTTATATTTGTTAGTATTGTACTCTCATCACTTTTTAAGTTATAAAGTTTCAATAATAATTTCTCTTCTTCATGTGATATATCTGCCATAGCACACACCTCGCTTATTATGTATAAATTATAACAAAAAGATGCGTAAGTGTAAATGTTTTTCGTCAAAATGAAAAATAATTATTGCTTTTTTTAAAAAGAGGTTTTTTATCACAGAACACTCTTTCTTTCTTAAGAATAAAATATTATAGTTGGAGGGATGAAATGAAAAAAATTATTGCTATCATTATTATACTTTTGATAGGAATTGGAATTTGTTTTTGGATTAAGCCAAAAAATAATCAGCTTGATGAGGTAAAACTTGCTGAAGTAACGCATAGTTTGTTTTATACTCCTTTATATGTTGCAATAGAAAATGGATACTTTAAGGATAATGGAATTGATTTAAATCTTATTCTTACAAGTGGAGCAGATAAGGTTACTGCAGCTGTTTTATCTGGTGATGTTCAAATTGGTTTGGCAGGACCTGAATCTGCCATCTATGTATATGAAAATGGTGAAAAGGATTATCTCGTTACTTTTGCTGGTCTTACGAAAAGGGATGGTCAATTTATTGTTTCTAGAACTAAAAACGAACATTTTCAAATGAGTGATTTATACGGAAAGGAAGTATTGGTTGGAAGAAAAGGTGGAATGCCTGCTTTAAATTTTCATAACGCTATTAAAAATGCAAATATTGATCGTTCTAAAATAACAATTAATGAATCTATCGATTTCGCATCTTTAACTGGTACTTTTATTTCTGGAGTTGGAGATTATGTTAATTTATTTGAGCCGAACGCAACAAAACTTGAAAGTGAAGGCCTTGGTTATGTTGTTGGTAGTATTGGAGAATTATCTGGTGAAATGCCATATACTGCTTTCTATGCAAGAAAAAGTTATCTAGAAGAGAATCAAGAAATAGCAGTTCGTTTTCAAAAGGCAGTTCAGGCTGGTATAGATTATGTTAATGAACATAGTTATCAAGAAATTGCAGAAATCTTAATACATCAATTTCCGGATAATTCATTATCTGATATAGAAAGTATTATCAAAAGATATCAAGAAAATGATTCTTGGTTGGATACCACAATTATTGAAGAAGAACTATATAAAAACTTAGAAGATCTCATGATTGATAATCAATTATTAGATGAATACGTTCCATTTCAAGATTTGGTATGGAATATCCATGAGTGAATTTTTGCAGGTTCGCCACTTAAAAAAAAATTATCATACTTTAGATGGTGAAATAGAAGCGATAAAAGATATTAGTTTTCAAATAGATGAGGGAGATTTTGTTGCTATTGTTGGTCCTTCAGGATGTGGAAAATCTACTCTGTTATCTATACTTGCCAATTTGGTAAACCATAGTGATGGAGATATTATATACCATATACCCAATCCTGTGATTGGATATATGTTTCAGGAAGATGCTTTATTTGAACATTTTACAATCATGGAAAATATTTTATTAGGTTTAAAAATACGCGGAAAAGTATCTGAAGAAGATAGGAACTATGTTATAAAGTTATTGGATAAATATAATCTATTATCTTTCAAGGATAAGTACCCGAAAGAATTATCCGGTGGTATGAAACAAAGGTGTGCTTTGATTCGAACATTATCTATTCATCCGGATATTCTTTTCTTAGACGAACCTTTTAGTTCTTTAGATTATCATACTCGTTTAAGAATTGGAGATGATATTCATCGAATGATAAAGGATGAACATAAAACAACGATTATGGTTACGCATGATATTGGAGAAGCTATTAGTATGGCAAATAAAGTGATTGTTTTAAGCAAAAGTCCTTCTGTTATAAAAAGTATCTATAACATTTGTTTAGAAAAAGAAAGTATTCCTACTGAAAATAGAAAGGATAAGAATTATCAAATGTATTTTGATCAAATATGGAAGGATTTGGAAAATGTCTAAAGGGCAAAAAGAATTTATACATAGTTATAAAAAAGAAAAATTATTTATTCATATAATTCAAATATTCCTTATATTATTTTTCTTTGGATTATGGCAAGTACTTAGTGATACTCATATGATTAATTCTTTTATTTTCAGTAGTCCTAAAAAGGTGTTAGAAGAAGTATGGAAATTAATAATACAACATCAATTATGGAATCATGTTTTTGTTACTCTTTATGAAACTATTATTGCTTTTCTTGTTAGTATCTTCATTAGTTTTTTGTTATCTATTCTTCTTTATTTATTTCCTTTTTTTAATAGAGTAATGGATCCTTTCCTGACATGTATGAATTCATTACCTAAAGTTGCATTAGGACCAATGGTTATTATTGTATGTGGTGCCAATCAAAAAAGTATTATTGTTATGGCTATCTTAATCAGTGTTATTATATGTACTACTGTTATTACGAATGGATTTTATCAAACTTCACCTATTAAATTATTGTTAATGACTTGATTCCATTTATTCCGTATGTTCCGTTCTTTGTTGTTTCTTCTGCTACACCATTTGTAATTTGGTATAACGTATCATTAAATACGTAATAACCATTATAATCATAATCTACCATTCCGTTTGTGACATAACATAGATATCCATTAAATTCATATATACCTTCTTTAGTCGTATCTATTTCTCCATTTGTATAATAGTATACTATATTAATATCATAGTCAGATGATAAAGTATCAAACAATCCGTCTCTGTTAGGTACTATTTTAAATGGTAAACTAGTTACTTCTTCTACACCATTACCATTTGAATCAATTGCGTATATTTCTGCTTTATTATTACCTACTGGTAATTCTTCGTCGATTGTGAAAGTAACTGTATATATTATCTTTGTTCCATCAAAGTAGCTACTAGCGTAATAACCAGTTTTTCTAGATGGATCTAAGTAGACCATTACATCAGCATTAGCAATTCCTGATTCATCATATGCTTCAAATGTCACAGTTACTGAATCTCCATAAGTAACATCATCATCACTAATTGTAGCATTACTAATTGTTGGTCCTTGTCCTTCAATACCACCTGTTACGATAAAGTATTTTTCTATTTCTGTTTGATTTCCATGGATGTCTCCTACAACTGTTATCAATTTATATCTTGTTGAGTAGAATCCTGTTGTTATTTCTATCGAACCTGTATATGTTCCATCTGGTTGTAATTCAAATGATGCATCACCACCGGAGTAGTATCCATTGTTATTTTCTCTTTCATAATATACATATGGAGATGTTTCGTCAATTGCAGATTCATCCGTAATACTTATAACAAATGATAATGTATCACCAGGGCTTACTGTTTCTTTGTCTAACGAAATATTTACTACTGGTGCTGTTACGTCTCCTGATGTATCAACAATATTGAATGATGCAACTGTAATGTTACCAGTACAATTATTGAATTGATCACACAAATTAACATAGTAATCTATTTTTGTATCTTTCATCCAAAATTGAATTGGAAGTGTATCATGATATTTTCCATCTAAAGTTATTTGAGAATAAGCATCATCTGTTATTCCATATAATGACTCGTTTGTGTTAATATCTCTACCATCATAACCGTGTCCACTATATTGTTTAATATAAGACATAGGGGATTCATCACTTATATCAAATGATATTTCTATTGTCTCTCCAACTTCAATATCACCTGTAGGTACTATTATGTTTGAAATTTGAGGTGCTGTTGTATCATCAGAATAACCAATTATATGAATTGGACTTAAAGATTCTCTAAGCACTTTTACGCCTTCTTCTTCAACAATGAAGTAAACATCTAAAAATTTATTGTTATATTCTGGAAGAATGCGGAAAATATTATGGTTAGTTCCTATTTGTACTCCATCTGAAGTACTTACTTCCCATCCATCTGCTTCATATGTATTTTTCAAGTAAATAGTTGCTTTTGTATTAGCAATAACACTTCCTTGAATATCAGAGTATGCAGAATACATAATATATTTAAAATCTACATTCTCTCCAATGTAATACTCTTTTTTATCAGTAGCATAGTCAGTTGTTGCTATAGTTGCACTTGTTGGAGAAGCAAGTCCAGATTGTATAAAATACCTATTTCCTTCAAATTCGAAAAATCCTTTATATGAGCTGTTAAAAATTCCATTATCGTAATAACATAATGATCCATTCTCTTCAACAAGTCCTCTTTTAGTTTCAGAAATATATATTCTTGGATTTTTATTTGAACTTAATGTATTTCCATAAGAATCTTCTGCAGATACTTTAATAGCATACCAAGTTTTTTCAAAATTGTATCCAATATTTATATATGCTACATATGTTCCATCACTTTGTTTTTCAACTGTTGGAGTCGCAACAGATAATCCTTCTCCTTTTTTATAAACATTAATAGTAACATTTTGAATATCGGAATCATCTGAGATATTCATCGTTACTTTTACAGTGTCTTCAACTGCTACAGTTTCTTTATCAAGAGTAATCGATTCTAATACTGGTCCCACTACATCTGTTTCATTATTGTCATTATCAACTATGAACATTATTGTTGGATAAGATCTTAAATCATTTCCTGAAGAATCATATCCACTAGGCATTATAGAATATGTTTCTCCATCAATAAACTCTTCATCGATTGTCATATATCCAATATATGTTCCATCACTTTGTTTTTCTAAATTGGCAGCTCCACGACCACTTCCAGAACTATTTCTTAAACAAGACAGATAAATATATCTGATTTCACTTGCATCAGTAGCAGTCAATGTTACGGTAAGTGTATCGCCTATTTTTACAATATTTTTATCAACAGTAATTGATTCTACAATAGGTCCTTCTATATCCATTGTTCTGCTTTCATCATATACTTCTAGTGAAGCTAAGTCATACTTAACAGCATGATTTCCATATATATCTTCAGCATATACTGATATATCATGTGTTTGCCCATTGATAAAGTCATCATTAACTGTAATATAGGCTTTATATGTTCCATCATTTTGGTGAACACCGATTATTCTGCTAACTACTTCACTAGATGTTCCAAATAATTTCGAACATCTCAATTCTACATTTTGTAAATCACTATCATCTGAAATTACAATCGTAGCAGTTATTATATCGCCATATTTAGCAGTTTCTTTGTCTAGTGTAACCGATTTTATTTCAGGAGCATCATAATCATGGATTTTTTTATCAACGATGTTCAATTCCGCTACGTTATTATACCATTCACTATTTCCTATTATATCTGTTAATTTTGCATAAATTTTGTAAGTTGTTTGACTAAAGAAATCATCAATTTCAAGAGCTGCTGTGAATGTACCTTCCGCATCCTTTGTTGCCTCAATCCAATAATACGTATCAGGATTATGATAATTTAAGTCATCTTCTTTAGTTAAATGTAATTCAACTCTTGATACTTCTTGTTCGTCTGATGCATCAACTGTGATATAAACAACATCTCCATGATAAGCATTATATGTACTTAACGAAATATTATTAAATACTGGTGGATTTTGATCATCTAAATCTACTTCTTGAGCTAAACCATGGCTTACTTTATAATTTTTACCTTCAAATTCATAATATCCACTATATGTATTATCTACTTTTCCATCTTTAACATAATAGTAATTACCTCTATATAGATATACTCCTTCTCTAGCAAAATCTATTACTCCGTTTTTATAATAATAAACTTGATTTGTTTCATTAATATTAAATGTTATTGTTTCATAAAGGCCATCTACGCTAGGTATTACATTGAATAATACTGTTGGGCTATCAGAAGAATTCCCGTTATTGTCATAAACAGTTAATTCTGCTCTATTTTCTCCTGCTGGCAATTCTTCGGTAATATCTAATGAAGCTTCATATCTTCCAGTAGATTCATTATAATGTGGTGTTGTCCAGTTTCCATTATTCATATCATAGTAATAATTAATAATACTATTGTCAGCATTGATTCCTATTTCTGATTCAGCATCAAAATAGAAATGAAGTGTATCTCCGTAGGTTACACTATTTTGATCAGTTTCAAAATTTGTTACTATAGGTGCATCGATAATATAAAACAAGCCTAAGTTCTGAATATCGCAATTATTATATTTATCACATGCCCTTACCCATATGTTGTATCCTATTCCATCGTTTGATGAATAATTAAGTATTGTTTGGCCATGATACTTACCATCTTCTAAAAGTGAAAGTGCTTCTCCACTAAATGTACCGGTATTATCAATTGTTTCGTTGTTAGGTAAAATGTTATATATAACGCTAATTCCATCTGAGGTTTCATCTTCTACTTTTAAACTGAATTCAATCTCTGTTCCTGTAGTTAATTCTCCACCTCTACTTACATACATTTCTGATATAACTGGAGGTGTTATATCGCTGATTCCTCCACTTATTACAGTGAAACCTCCAATATTTACAATATTACAGTTCCCATATTTATCACATACTTTTACTGAAAAGTCATATGATTTTTCAGCAAATCCTGAATCGATATTTTCTACAATATGATAGATCCCATTGTCGTCTTGTGTACATCCATATGTAACATCATCCCATGTCCAAGAAGTATAATCAGAATCATGCATTAAATATGATACACTGATTCCATCTGGTGTTGCATCTGAAACAGAGAATGTAGCTTCTACTGTTTCTCCTGCTGTAATTGAAGTTTTATTAAAACTAATATTCGTGATTTCTGGAGGTTCTGTGTCTGTAGCTGATGCCATTACTGTATAAGTTCCAATATTGGTTAAACCTGTACAGTTTTGAAATTCATCACAAATATTGACAAAGAAATCCATATCTTTTCCTATTTCATCGTCATTTATTACTTTAGAATATGTAAAGTGATTGTTGGTAATTTGATTTGTAATTTGATACATGGTAGCATTTTCTTCATCACTTGCTTTTAATCCATACTGTGATGATTCTGTTGAAATTTCTGAAATATCTTCTATATCAAAAGTGATTTGTAATGATTCCCCTGGTTCTAATAGTGTTTTATTAAAAGAAATATTTGATATTTCAGGTGCATCGTTATCAACAATTATTATTTGTTCAACAAAATATGTAACGATGTGTTTTAATCCCGAACAATTATTGTTTCTATCACATATTTCAACTACAAAATCAGTTGACATATCATCTTCCTCTGTTACAACTTTTGAATATGTAAAGTGTTTAGATGTTATTTCATTGGTTACAAATACTTTTTCAAAAAATCCTGAGCCAGTTTCTCGAAATCCATAATAAGAGCCATCTAACTGGTTAGAAGTAGTTTGAATATCAAAGCTTATATCTAATGTTTCTCCTGGATTCAAAACCAGCGTTCCTGGTTTTTCTAAGTCTACAGATTTATTATTAACTATAATATTTGTAATTGTTGGAGTATTCGTATCTGCGGCCTCAACAATTGTAGTAAATGTAAATAAGGCAAATATTAATAGTATTATCTTATTTGTTTTTTTCTTCATATAAATCACAATCCTATTCCATAAAACGTCTTTTCTTAGAATTATTATACTACTTACTTTAAGATTATGACAAGATGTTTTTTAAATAAAAAAATACACTTTCGTGTATTTTATTTTGCTCCTCTTCCTATTAAAACTACTGCAAATGTTTTAAAGAAAATATATGTATCTAATTTGATACTATAATGATTTGAATAGTACTCTTCTAATTTAAGCCTTGTCTCAAATGATACATCATTTCTACCACGTACTTGCCAGTAGCCTGTTAACCCTGGTTTCGTAGATACTATTATATCATAGTACTCACCCATATCTGGTATTTCTCTTGGTAAGTATGGACGATTACCGATTACAGCCATATCTCCTTTTAGTATGTTAATAACTTGTGGAAGTTCATCAAGTGATAATCTACGTAAGAAATCTCCCGCTTTAGTAATTCTTGGATCATTAGCAAGCTTTTTATTAGCTTTATATTCTTTCGCTAATTCTTCATTTTCTTTAAGTAGTTTTTCTAGTATTTCATCAGCATTAGGTACCATAGTTCTAAATTTATAGAATTTAAATAGTTTACCATCTTTACCTATTCTATCTTGAGTAAAGAAGATAGAATGGAAATCACCATTGAATATATAAGCTAGTTTAACTATTAATGCTACTGGTATTAGGAAGATAAATCCTATTAAACCCATGATTAAATCAAATATTCTTTTTACTACTCTATAAGCTATTTTTTTTGATGTTTTTGTATCTTCTAAGGGCATAATATCTTCAGCCCCCTCGATACTGTGTATCTTTTTAACTTCTTCATTCATTTATATCTTCTCGCACTTCTTTTATATTTATTATCATTTATTTCTATATTAACATATAGAATTATACTATAAATTTGGTTTTTTCACAATATGAAAACCCCTTTTTATAAAAACGACAGGTATTATTTTACTAAAAAAAGTAAATATGTCAAATATTAATAATAAATAACAGGTATTAAATATATTTATAGAATAATAAAAAGAAACTAAATTAGTTTCTTTTATATTTTATATATTTTCTTTTTGGAAGAATGTATTATTAGTACGATAATTCCTAGTGCTATAGATAGTGTTAGTATTACTGTAGTAGATATTAAGTATCCTGTTTTAGGACTTACTATTGCAAATTTTGCTTCTATGGTTACATCTGCAGAAGGCATTGTAAATTTATAATCTGTAAAAGTAACTACATTTCCTTCGGAATCTGTTACTTTTACTTCTGATAATACATAGCCTTCTTTAGGTATGATTTCAAATGTAACTCCTGTTCCACTATCTGCTATATTTGTTGATACTTTTATTTCTCCATTGCCATCTGTTTTCGTAGCAATAACATAGGATGTATTATATATTTGAACATAGGAATCGTTTACACAATTATTTCCAAAACGATTGGATGCATCATGTGCTAGTATACATTCTCCTCCAAATGTAAAAACAACGACTAATTTATCGTTATATGGAATAATATCATTTATTAATAAATGGTCAGAGGATACTTTCGTGCCATCATAGAGATCTTTATTATTTACTGATAATAATTCATAATCTGTTAAGTTTTTATCTGCATAGATGATATTTGGTACTACCTCATTCATATTAGATGATTTAGTAAATGTATAATATTGATTTCCTATTAATAAAGATTTAAATGAAAGAGTATCTTCATTTATATTATTATTTTTTAAGTAATCATAGAAGTTTTTTGATTGAGTCTTTGATAAATAATTAATTGGAGGATTATATGATTGTATTTCATTATAATTATCAAAGTTTGTTACGATTTGATATCCTGATAAATCTTTTTTTAGGATATAATCAGTTCCTGATGGTCCATGTGAATCTATTCCTATGTAATCTTTATAGTTATTAAAACTATAATTATATCCAAATGAATCTACATTAGGAATTGTAGTATTGCTAATCTTTTCACCTGTTTTTGGATTATATTTAACAATTTTCATGTTATAGGTACGATCTGTTTGTTGTTCTGTATACAATTCATATAGATATTCATTATCAAAGAATATTTTGCTAAAGTAAGCTTCTCCTTCTTCTTCATAGATATAATTTCCCTCATAGTCCATAGTTGCAAATAGATAATTATCAGAAGAGTTTTCTTTATATATTCCATATGTTAGCAAGAAATAATCTCCCATATAATAAATATTACTATAACCTGTATTATATTGTTTAATAAGTTTTGTTTCTCTTAATTCTGCTTTTACTATAAATGGTAATAGCAATAATAGAATTAATAAGGTGAATAATAATCTTTTTTTCATAGATACTACTCCTATCCTGTTTAAATTATAACATAATTATATATAGAAAAAATGAACTAAATCTTTAGTTCCTTTTCTCTTTTTATTTCATTTATAGATATTGTAATGGATAGTATAGATATAATTAGTATTATTGCAATATAACCTATAAAACTCTTTGTATTAGGGTTTTCTGGTACGAATACTGCTTCTATAGTTACATCTGATGAAGGCATTGTAAATTTGTAATCTGTAAAAGTAACTACATTTCCTTCGGAATCTGTTACTTTTACTTCACTTAGTACATAGCCTTTATTAGGTATTACTTCAAAAGTTATACCTTCTCCAGTATCTGCAGTATTCTGTGATGCTTTTACTTCACCATTACCATCTGTTTTTGTGTAAACATTATAAATAGGTTTATAAATTTGAATATATGTATTGGTAGTACAACCATCACCATATCTTTCGGAAGCATTTTGTGCTGTTATACACATGCCATTATATTCTAGTACAGCAATTACTTTACCATCGTATTCATATAAATCTGTTACTTCTAATCTATCTTCTTCTACTTTACTACCATCATAAAAGTCTTTATTAAGAATAGATTTTAATTCATAATCTTCATAGTCTTTATCTATCATAATTAGATTTGGTTTTATTTCTTTATTACCTTTTGTATATGTATAATAGTAATTTCCTACTAATATACTTTTACCAGATAATGTATCTAATTCGATATGATTATTTTCTAAATAATCATACAATCTATTATTATCTGATTCAGATATGTAATTATGATAAGGGTTTTCTATTATTCTTTCAGTATATCCATTAAAATTAGTCACTGGTTGATAACTAGAAAAATCATTTGGTATTATATAATTATTTTTATTATAATTTGGTGATTTTATTCCTATGTATCCTTCATAAGGATATATGTTATAATCCCAAGCATAATATTCTACATTTTCGATTACTATGTCAGATAATAATTCTCCTGTTTTTGGATTATATTTTTCTAAGTATAAATGCTTAATACCATTAATGTTTATTACATATAATACATATACATATTCATAATCAAATAGTAGTTTTCTACTACCATTGATATTTTCGTGTTCATAAAGATAATTGCCATTGATATCCATAGCTGCAAAAGCATAATCTTTATTTTCTTCATATACATCATTCATTAATAAGAAGTAATCTCCCATATAATAAATATCCCTATATCCTGTGTTATATTGGTCAATTAGTCTTAATTCTTTTAATTCTGCTTTTACTATAAATGGTATAAATAGTAATAGTAACGTAATAAATACTTTTTTCATATTATCACCTATTTTCATTATAGCATATAAAAAGGACTTGTGTCCTTTTTATATGTTATATATTCTCTTATTATAGAAAGAGAAGATTAATATTATGATTGCAATAGATAGAATCAATGTAAATAGAATTATATGTTTTATACTTTCTCCTGTTTTAGGATTTACTTGTGGTGCTTCTATCTTATTTATGATATTTGCTCCATAGATAATGTTATTACCTACTGGTCTTATAGAGATAAGTCCTCCATTTTCACTTGGTGTAAATGTTACACCTAAGACATCTCCTATACTTGTCATGCTTACGAAATCAAATAAATCATCTTTTCCTTCTATTGCTACGTAATCTCCGTATGGTATGTCTTCAAATTCTAAGACACCTTTGGTACTTAATTTACCTACGTATTTTTCTTTTGTTTCTACATTTTGTAATTCAAATGTAAATGCATAATCAGAATCTGGATCAATATTATGTTTTCTTAGTACTTCTTTGATTCCTTCTTCATCATATTTAATTTCATTTGTACCTGGTTCAACATATCCATTTAATACAGTAAAATATAAAGTTACTTTTGGTATATCTGTTAATTCATTTGTGATAGTTAGATTTGTTTGATCATATGTAATATTTCCATAACGTTCTATTTCTTCTATCTCTTGAATTGTATAGGTATATTTTTCTCCATTTGAATTATACATTGGAACATCTTCTATTGTTTGTTCCCATTCATTGTTTTCTCCACTCAGTTCTATTTCTTTATACTCTTCTCCATTTTGTAATACTTTGATTGTTACTTTATCTGGTCTGGTTTGATAATCGTTGTTATGATCATTCCAAATTTTTTTGATATTTAATGAAGTCATTTTATTTAAAGTGTTTGTAACTGTTAATTCATCTTCACTATATGTTACATTGGAATAATCATCTTTAATATCATCATTTAATTCTTTAATGGAATATTTATATAATTTTTGATTATCATCGTATTTAGGAACTTCTATGGTAGTTGACCAGATATTATCTTCTCCTGTAAGAGTTAATACTTGATATTCATTATTGTTTTGAAGAAGCGTTATTTTTAGTTCTTCTGGTCTTGTTTCGTAAGCATTACTATTATCTATCCATTTCTTAGTAACTGTAATACTAATATTTTTCTTTAATGTATTTGTTACTTGGAATTCTCCTTGGTTATATTCTACGAAACCATATTCATCTACAGGCGTTTCTTCAATAGCATAATTATATTTCACACCATTAGAATCATATCTTGGTACAGTGATATTTTTAGACCAATTGTTATCTAAAGTAATAGTTTGATAATCATTACCATTTTGTTTTAATTTAATATTAATTGAAGATGGTCTTGTTGCATATTCGTTGTTATTATCTTTCCATACTTTATTTATTGTAATTGTATCTTCTCCTACCAGTAGATTTGTACATACTAGATTTTCACATGTTGTTTCATAGTTTTCTACTTCTATTTCATCTACTGTATAGGTATATTCTGTACCTGTATTATCAAATACAGGTACAGATAGAAATCCTGTCCATGTATTTGTTGCATAATTTCCAGTAATATTTAAATCTTTATAGTAGTTACCATTTTGATATACCTTTACTGTTATATTGGTAGGTCTAGTTAGATAAGTATTGCTGTTATCTATCCAATTCTTGGTAATTACAATATTTTTATATAAGGTATTTGATATAGATAAGCCATCTACTTCTGGAACATATTTATAATTATCTTCTAAATTGATAGTGTCTTCTTTAATTGTATATTCAATTACTTCTCCACCATCATCATATTTTGGTACTGTTATAGTTGTAGACCATGTATTTCCTGTTCCACTAAATGTTACTTCTGATGAAGAGCCATAATCGTTGTTTGCAATAAGTCGGAATGTAACACTTTCTGGTCTTTTTGTTAAGGAGTTAGAGTTATCAATCCAATTTTTGGTTAGAGTTATATCTATATCTTCTGGTTCTACAGAAGATGGAAGAGCTACTCTAACAATATTGGAATTGATTCCAGTTATAAAATCAACTGGTTCTTCTGTAATCGGATCAATGGCATTCCATTCTGTCCAGCAACCATTATATGCAAATGTTTTGAAGGCTTCACTAGGAGCTTTCATTTTAATAATTACATATGTTAGAGAGTTTGCTGGGAGTATAGCAGGATTTCCTTCACTATCTAGATATTCGAATGCTAGTGATTTTACTTTTGTTTTATCAATAGAATCATTATATTCTAACCATGTATTATCCTCTTTTAGAGAACCTGGTTGTTCTGATTCACTATAATATACTTTTACTTGATATCCTTTTCCTTCTGCATATGAAGTATCTACTCCAAGGAATTCTCCTTGCCAGAATTTTTTAACTCCTGCGGATTTAACAAAATTCTGTTCAGAATCCTTTGCATAGTTTTCTATGGAATCATAAATTACTAGGTTTTTAACATCTGCTATGCCAGTTGTTACTCTCAGTTTGTATGAATATTCATTATCAAAAGACACATTTACCCTTCCGCTGTTATAATTGCTTATATCTGAACTAGCTTGAACCAGTACCGTTTGGTGAGAGGAGATTATAGAATTAATAGTTGCAGAATCGGTATCTTGATATAATATTTCCTCTGTATCTCCATTTTCATTAATATCAATCGCTTCATTATCGTATCTTCCATCATCAGAGATTTTACCGCCATAGCCAGCATAACTTATTCTTTCATTTTCTGGAATATTAAAAACATACGCTCTGTTCTTCCATACCTTGCCATGCTCGATGATAGAATCATATGATATAGAGTATTTATATGTAAATACTATTGATAAAAAGGCCATACCTCCGGAGTGTTTAAATCCATATAACGGTTCTTCTAATCTTATCTTAACATGAATCCATGTTCTTCCAGTTCCTCTCCAGTTATTCTTAATCTCTACTTCTGTCCCGCTTTTTATTAATTCTATAATTTGTTCACTCTTTAGTTGATTGGTAAAAGATGAATCATATATGACAGAGTCCTGTGAATAGATTCCAGCTGATGAATTAGCAAGAGCTACGGAATTTTTTATTGTTTCGGAAGAGGAAATAAGTTCCATTCCTTCTGGTAGTAAATCATAAATATCACATCCATATATTCCATAATCGGAAGTATAATATTCTGAATAATGGCTATCATAATTTATTGTATGTTCTATCCTAGCACCTACTGCAAAACTTCCAACGAATCTTTCATTTACCGCGTCTTGTTGAATTTTCGGGTTTGCACCTTTTTCACTCCATAATTTATTACTCGGCTGAGATACATTTAATTTTATCCAATTATCATAATCATATGAACGTTGTATATAGTTTCCATGATTTTCCAAATCATAACTTGCTAAATATTCTCTTGTAACTTCACTACTATATGCATTTGATGAAGCAGGATTCACTAATACTCCATTTTCATATATTTTTAGATATGCAAAATTATAAACTTTTCCTGTTTCTGTGATATCTTGCATTTTATACTTTGTTATTGCACTAACGCTATAATTCATATAACTTTCAACTCTTGGTTGTAGCCCTTCTTTTAAATCTTTAATTTTAAAATAAAAACCTACAACATTTTCAGATTCGGGGAAAGAATAATAAGTACTATCCCCCAATTTGAATTCTTTGCTTAGAATATATTCCTTTTCTCCACTTTTTCTTATCCATAATTCAACATCATATTTATTTTTAGGAATAATATTTCCATTTGTGTTTCTAAAGCTAGAATTCAAATTAATATTAGAAAAATAATAATCATTATCTGACATTTCTTTGATTTCACCATTATCTAACTCATATAGGAGTTTGTCGTCTCCTATAACATAGTCGTATGGTGTTCCATTATATTTAGAGGTCCCTGTTAAATACCATGTAGTATTGCTCCCCCAGTTTCTTTCTATATCGACATTTGTCATTCTTCCATTATATTTTTTTATCTTATTCAATCCATACATGTCTCCTGAATAACTAAATCCAAAGTTGTCTAAATTAATACTTATTGTATCTGAAGTAAGATACTCGACTTCTTCTCTATCGTTGTACTTTCCCCATAACTCTGCTGTATTTTCTATAACCAAGTTACTATTTTCAGAATTAAAAGTGCTTTTAGGGTATCCAATATACATAATTCCGTAATATCCCATTGTACTTACGTAGTATTTTCCATCAAATCCATGTTCAATGTTTGTTTTATAAAAACCATCTTCTGGTGTTATTTCATTACCAGAAGAATCGAACGCAATGCTGCCATCTGGTAATTGTTCATAAATATAAGCATCCTCGTAGTGAACAGTGTAATATGGATAGGTCTGTTCTCTATAATATTTTAAATCCAAATTATCCGCTAAAAAAGTATACTTTACCCAAATATAATCACCTGGGTGTTCTCCTAGGCCATCATATGATGAAATTTTATCTGCTTTCTTATGGACACTGAAGTTTTGCCTAGACCAAGGATGAATATAATTTCTTTCATAATGAAGAGATAAACTATTACTATTGATGTCCATCTCTTCATCTTCTGAATATTTTAGTATAGCTGTTAAATTTTTATCATATTCATGATGACAGCTATCTTCACCAAATTCAATTAGTTCTAGGGCACTATAGTTTTCTTTATATGTAACTTCAGGATCAGGAGTTACTGTATATACTATTTGAAATGTATCTTCGAAATTCGTCTTTTCCTCTATTTTATTATTATTAGTGAATGTGAATATTTCTTGTCTGGCTAATGGTGTTGAGCCAGTAGTAAAATTCCAATCATATCCGGAATGATTCGCATCATTTGCTCCTATTAATATTTTAGATGTTGCTATGAATTTCTCATAATCGCCTACTCTAATAGTTTTATTGTCGCCTGGGCTGGGATGATATATTTCTCCATAAAAAAGATTTGGTATGGAAACACTTATACTATTCTTTTCATAAGTATTTACAACATTTGTGTTTTTTATTGTTAATTGAACTGTGATAACTCTGGTTTCTCCCGCTCCATAGCCACCATCAGATGCATCCCAGTTTATTTCTGTTAATGGGGTTTTACCATCGTTAACTGTAGAGTCATAAAAAACTGTAGATATTTCCCAGTTATCTAGTTCTATTTCTTCTTCATTATCTGCTAATTTATTTTGATTATTTAGTATATTAGATATAAGATTTGTTTTATTATTAATTAGTAAAGTTATTGATAATAAAATCAATAAAAAAAGGGGAATGAATAAAATTTTTTTATTTGTCTTCTTCATATTCATTCCTCCTTACCTTATAATATAATTTTATCTTTTTATCGACTTTATGTCAATGTAAGGAATATGTTCAAATTTATATTCTCTAGCATATATTCTGGGGTCACTACAATACTCTATTACATATTTATTATTTTTTTTGAAACAATAATACCAATTGTCTTATCTTGATTTATTGTTCTTAAATTCTTATCTACATAATTCATATATACTTGGATTTGTCCTATATGTTCTTTTTTTAATTCTGTTACTTTTAGTTCTACAACTACAAAGCAGTTGTAGATATAATTGAACAGAATTAAATCAATATAGTTATATGTATCCCCTATTTTAATTTTATATTCTTGATCTAAATATGAGAATCCATTTCCAAGTTCCTTTAAAAAAGATGAGATATCTTCTAGTATTAATTGTTTTAAGACCTTTTCTGAGACACTTTCAACATTTTTTGTATTCTTTATAATGATTGGGTTTTTAACCATATCTTGAACTTCTAATGGTGTTTTATTAATTAATTTGTTTTTTGTATTATCCGGTAATCTTTCATATTCTTTAGATTTTATCCTATTTCGAAGTTCACGAACGGATAAGTTATTATTAATCGTCTCTTCAATATAATAATTAATCTCATTAATATCATTTAACCAAATTAATTCAACATAATGAGACCAACTTAATTTGTCCGACAGTGTCGGACATTTTATTGTTGTCAAATAATATTGTCTTATATTTTTTAATAAAGTAGTCGAATATTTTTTATCTAATTCTTTAGTTAGTTTTATTGAGTATTCTTTAATTAGATTATCTCCATATTTAGCTCTTTGTTCTCCACCTTGAGCTTCTATTAATAGCTTACCAACATTATAGTAAGTCATTAAGTCATTTCTATTTTTAGAATAGTCTTTAACCCTTTTATATACTTCATTGTTAATTAGCTCTGTTTTTATTTCTTTGTAATAATTCATAATATAACCTCCCTCTACTTATATTATTAACGAAGAAAGGTCTATTTCCTTTTTTTACAAATAAAAAAAATAACTGTTGTTATCTTTTTGTATATGTATATGTTCTTCCAGTTTGATGGAAATCATAATCTTTAAATATTTGTTGTTCTTGTTCTAAAGATCTATTTACTAGATTGGAACAGATTACTGTTCCATCTTTTTTAAGTAATTTAGAAATGTTTTCTTTAGCAATTAATAATTTCTTTTTATCTCCTCTTGCCCATTCTAATATATTTGATAATAATAAGATATCATAAGTATCTTGTAAATGGAATGGTTTAAAAAAGTCTTGATGATAGAATACTAGGGATTCATCTATACAATCTTTTAAGTCTTCAGGCGATTGAAATAATTCTTTTTCTTCTGGTTGTTTATCTATATCAAAGAAAAATTTACTTAAATCACTATCTTGATAAACATGTCTTTTAAAGAATTGTAATGCTTTTAATTCTTCTTTGGAAGAAGGTTTTACTTGTTGTAATAGTTTATATAACCATCTATTGTTTCTTAGTACATCTGGATATAAAGTATTTGCATATTTAATTGACCATATTCTTAAGTAATAGTAATAAAGGGTTAATCTATTGTAATCAAATGAATCTACTTTAGAAGCGTCTAAAAAACGTGCTGTAAGTACTTGATCAGATGATGCAAGTACTGATAGTACTTTTTTATCTGCAAAATCTACATCTAAGTAATCTACTAGGTTTTCATTTGCTTTATAATATACTTTGTTATATCCTTTTACTTCTTTATCCATGCAAATCAATCTAGAAACCAAATAATCTCTTGTAAATTCATTTTTTTCCATAATAAAACCCCCTTAATGGTATTTACTTTACCATTAAAGAGGTTTTTCGTCAAAAATTGACTAATCTAGACACTTATAACGGGATTTGTATTCTCCTTCATTTGAATTTTTGATTGGATCTGTTGTAATATCATAATCATACGAAAAATAGTATAACGAATAGCATTCCTCTGATTGTTGATTGGCAATACTATTTTTAATATAGAACTCACTTTTTTCGTTTTCAGTAAAGTCATCTTTCCACTCTGGCCATACTATTGCAGCTTCACAAGCGATAAAATCACTATTATAGAATAATAATCTTGTATAATTATCTTTTGTTGCTCCATCAATTTCTATTTTATGAATACTATCTAATTTATTATAGTAATCACTATTAAAATAATCATCAAAGGTCATTCCTTCTTCAAATTCGTAATATAAGTCTTCCGTAAATAAATTGTTTTCGCTTGAACAATAATTTCTTAGCACAAAAAATGTCTTTTTTTCTATTTCAATATTAGCTTCTATTTCAATTGTTATCTTTTCTAATGCATATATAGCTATTGGTAATAGTAATAATACTAATAGTAAGGATGCTAATTTCTTTTTCTTTGTATATGCAACAATGAACAATATAAGTGCTATTATAGATAGAACAATTACAATATATGGTAATGTTGCAGTATATGGATTTTTGGTATCACTGGCTGTTTCTCCATCTGATAGTATTATCACCATAGAGTTATTATCTTTGTATTTTCCATCTTTATAAGCAGTTGATGGAACTTCTTTATTGTATGTTATTGTAATAAATAACTCTTTTGTTGCTCCTGCTTTTACTACTTTATCTCCATCATAAGAGAACTCATATTTAATGTATTCTTTATCACTAAATTTTGTTGTATTTTCTATTTCGTAATCTTTTTTTGAATCGTTTTTTATTGTTACTTTGTATTTTGCAAAATCTTCAATTTCTGTAAAACTTAAATCAAAGGAAATTTTAAGTTTTTCAAAATCAGGATGTTGTTCTGCTTCTATAGAACTATCTACTAATGTTACATCTGTTATTTTTACATCTTGAGCATGAACCATAAATGGTAGAAGTAAAAATAATATAAATACTATATACTTTTTCATAGATACCTCCTTTATTGTAGAAAAACTAAAGATTATTCACGGCAGTGGCGTGATGACATATAGTAACCAATATCTGAATTGATTATTTTATCGTTTTCTTGAACATTTGATTTCCATGTATATTTTGATGCACATTCATTTGCAGCTGTCTGTGCTGCTTCATAACGTTCGTTATATTCTTCTTCTGATAATTCTTCAAATTCATAAGACCAATCTATTTCATCCATACAATTACTATATTCATAGCTATAATATGATACATTAGAGAAATCATAAAAATTTGCTTTTTGAATTTCAGTTAAATTTTGATAATAATCACTATTTAAATATTCTTCCCATGTCATACCATAAGCGAATTTATATGTATTTTTTGCTTGTATTTCTTCTGTTGGTGTACTTGGTGAATAAAAGTTTATCGTTATATTTTCACTTGAACAATATGTATTGAAAACAAATTCTCCTTCTCTTTCTATCTCAATACTAGCTTCTATTTCTATTGATATTTTATCTAATGCATAGATTGTTAATGGTATTAAACCTAGTAGTAATAGATATAAGAATCCTCTTTTTTGTTCTGTTTTAATCATAAATAGTATAGATACTAATGCTAAACAGATAATAACTATAGGTAAAAATGTTAAGGTATTTGGATTTTTTTCTTGATTTGATAAATCAATAATCATAGCATTTTTCTCTGTATATTTTCCATTTTCAAATAGTTCTTCAGGTACTTCTTTATTATATGTAATTGATACATCAAATTCTTTTTCCTCTCCTGCTTTTACTACTTTATTTCCGTCATAAGAGAATTCATATTTAATATATTCTCCATCACTAAACTTCGTTGTATTTTCTATTTCGTAGTCTTTTTTTGACTCGTTTTTTACTGTTACTTTGTATTTGGCAAATTCTCCTACTTCTCTAAAACTTAAGTCAAAAGAAATTTTAAGATTTTCAAATGTAGGTTTTTCATCCACCTCTATTCCTTTTGTACTTTCAAGTAATGTTACATCTGTTATTTTTACATCTTGAGCATGAACCATAAATGGTACGATAAGTAATAATATGAATAATAAATATTTTTTCATATATAAACCTCCTATTATCTATAATTATTGTAATATTTCCCCTATGATAAAGTCAATATTAGTTTTTTTTAATTGACATGACAGTCATTTAAAAAAATGAATTTTCTAAGAAATGAATTCTTAGAATATGATAAAATAAAAATATGAAAAAGATTGTGGAACCATTATTAGAATGGTATTTAAAGAATAAAAGAGATCTTCCTTGGAGGGAAGATACTGATCCATATCATGTGTGGATTTCTGAAATTATGCTTCAACAGACACGTATTGAAGCTGTTTTAGGTTACTATAAAAGGTTTATGGAAAGAGTTCCTACTATTGAAGATTTAAGTAAAATAGATGAAGATGAGTTATTAAAGTTATGGGAAGGATTAGGTTATTATAGTAGAGCTAGAAATTTAAAGAAGGCTGCTATGATGATAATGGAAAAATATCATGGAATATTTCCTTCTACTTATTCTGATATATTGTCTTTACCTGGTATTGGAGAATATACAGCTGGTGCGATTGGATCTATTTCTTTTCATTTAAAAGAGGTAGCTATTGATGGAAATGTATTGCGTGTATATGCTCGTTATAATAATTCAGATATTGATGTTAAAAGTGATAAGATTAAGAAAGAAGTTGGAAGTAAAATTAAAGATATATTACCGGATAATTCTGGGGATTTTAATCAAGCTTTGATGGAATTAGGAGAAGTTATTTGTTTACCAAATACTCTTCCTAAATGTGAAATATGTCCTTTAAAGGAAACATGTAAAGCTCATAAATATCATAAGGAATTAGAATTACCTAGACAAAGTATAAAGATGGATAAGAAGGAAGAATATTTAACTGTATTTATTTTAATTTGGAATAAAAAAATTGCTATTTGTAAAAGAAAAGATGGTTTATTAAAGAATATGTGGGAATTTCCAAATAAAGAAGGACATTTAAGTATAAAGGAAGTAAAGGAATTGTTTCCATCATCATCTATATTTGAAGGAATATCTAATACTCATGTATTTACACATAAGAAATGGTATATGAAGAGTTATGTTGTTTCTTTAGTAGATAAAATCGGTGATTATGAATGGGTTTCTTTAGAAGATATTCATAATCAATATGCACTACCTACAGCATTTAAGCCATTCTTAAAGAATATAAGCAAATAAAAAGTACACATTTGTGTACTTTTAATTTGTGTCTCCACTACTATAGTATCCACTAGCATAGTATGAATAATAACTACTTCCTTTAACACTAGCTTTATTGATAATAACACCATCTATTTTAGAATTGGCATTTTCGAATGCTTTTTTTGTTTTTTCTAGTAATTCAATTGGTGTTTCATTACTAGATACTACTACTACATTAGCATCGCTATGTCTAGACATAACTTGTGTATCACTAATACCTAATGCAGGAGGACAATCTAGAATAATAATATCATAATGTTTTCTTAGTTCTTTCATTACGTTTTCATTATTCTTAGATGATAACAATTCAACTGGATTAGGTGGTGTTGGACCAGTAGGAATTAAATCAATATTTTTGATTTCTGTTTTGATAACATATCTACTTAGTTTAACATCATCTTTATAATTTAATATTAGATTTGAATATCCACCATTTGGGTCGTTATCTACATTAAATATTTCGTGTTGTCTACCTCTTCTTATATCACAGTCAACAATTAATACTTTTTTACCTTCTTGAGCATAGGCAATTGCTAGATTTGCAGATACGAATGATTTTCCATTACCTGCTTCTGGTGATGTAAGAAGTAATACTTTTAATTCTTTATCTATACTTGCAAATTGTAGGTTTGTACGAATACTTTTGATAGATTCTGTAAACATAGATTTTGGATTAATATTAATAATTAAATCTCTATTCATACTCTCACCTACCTAGCTTCTTTTCTTTTTACTTTAGGTATAATACCAACTACTGGTAATCCTAATTTCTTTTCTATTTCATCAGCTGATTTAATTGTTGTATCAAAATAGTAAATAACAAATACTGTGCCAAGTGATAAAACAACACCGATAATTAAATAGATTGCTATGTCTTTTACAATATTAATATTATATGGTTTATCAGCTTCTGTAGCTTTATCTACTGTTTTAACGTTTTGAATTTGGTAAATGTTTTTAATTTCATCTGAGAATACACTTCTTATTTCATTAGCTATATCAGCTGCTAATGCTTTATCAGAATTCTTAACAGTTATTTTAATAATTTCTGTATTGGTATTATTAGATACTGTTATCATCTTTTGTAAAGCTTCATAACTATAATCAATAGAAAGATTATCAATTACTTTTTCTAAAATTGTTCTTGATGTAACGATTTCTTTATATGTTGTAACTAAACTTTTATTTAATTGAACATCACTTTGAGTAAAGCTTTGAGTTCCTGCTTGACCATCATCACTAACTAATACGATAGATGTTTCTGAACGATACATTGGTACTTTTACAAATACTGAGTATACACATCCTACTACTAGTACTGCTAAAATCATGATAACGATCATTAAAAATCTTTCTTTTACGTAGTCAAATAATTCCATTAAATTAATTTCTTCCATATTACTACAACCCTTCTGTCATTCTATTTTATTTTAACATGAAAATAGTTTTTTTTATAGTGTAAAGTTAAAAATAATTATAGATTACTCTATAATTATTTTGGTAGTTTTATTAATTCAAATAAGAATAATGCATATATTCCTGAATATAGAGGTGCTTTAAATCTTAGCATTTCATAAGTAGCAACAGATTTGTCTATCATAGATACTAACCATGACTCTTTATATTTTGGAATATTGAAGTTACATGGAAACATATGTGTTTCTATAATGTTTTGTCCTAATTCATTTAATTCAAAATGGTTCATAGCATTTTCTAATGCAATACTAGGATGTATACTAAGTTTTTTGACACTACTGTTTCCTTCTAAGTCTTTATTTGTATAGAAATCATGTAATAAAGCAGCTCTTGTTGTTGTTTCTATATTTTTCATATGAAATAGTTTGGCTATTTTATATGTCCATTTTGCTACTCTATAAGAATGATCATATCTTGTTATACCATGATGCAATTCTTTTTTTAATTTATTAAAATCTTTATTAGATGTTATGTCTTTTGTTAATCTTTCGAAGGTTTCCATTTCATCACCTCTAGTATCTTAAGTATAGCATGTATTTTAAAATATATTGTTTTTAATATTTTTCACTTTACACAAAAAAATACCTCTCGGTAAGAGGTATTATATAACAATTTGGTATATATGTCTAGCTTGATCTAGAAATGCCTAGAAGCTCCTCCTCCAGAGAAGTGTCCTCCACCACCGGAAAATCCACCAGATGAATGTCCTCCGCCACCACTAGACCAATGGCTTCCTCCTCCAGAATATCTTCCACCATTTTTAGATGATAGTCTTATTAATAAAAATAAAATTAAAAATATAACACTAACTACTGCACATCCTGATATATATGCTGGATAAAAAATCATAGATATTATCGTTGGAGATAATATACATGCAACACATACTATATCTGCAATTGTTATTCTTTTTGTATTATTCATTCCACCTATTATAGATACAAAAAATGGAAAAAACATGGTGAATAGAATGATACTATCTATATCAGAAGAATCTCCAGTTGAAATTACTTCTTCTGTTTCTAAGTCTAAATGATTTTGTTCTACAATTTCATTAAAGAAAGCATTGTATCCATTTTTAATACCATTCTCCCAATCATTATCTTTTAAATAGGGAATCATGTAATTGTCTATGTATCTACCTACTTTTCCATCATTTAGAATTCCTTCTAGATTATCTCCTACTTCTACACGAATATCTCTGTCTTCTGTTACAAGTAGAATAATCAATCCCTTACTATCTCCACCAATTTTATAATAGTTTCCTAATTGATTCGTAAATGATTCTAAGTCTTCTCCTTCTAGTGTATTAATTGTTACTACGACGATTTGAGTCCCATCTATTTCATCTAATTGTCTACTCTTTTTAATAATTGTATCTTCTAGTTCTGGTGATAAGACATTTGCATAATCATTTACATAATCTTTTATCTCAACATCTTTTGGAGTTAAAGCATTTACTATTGTAAATGGTATTAGTAATATTAGTAATGTAATTATTGTTTTTTTCATGTTATACCTCCTAAAAGCTTCGTGAAGCTCCTCCTCCTGAAGAGCTTCCTCCTCCACCAGAAAATCCTCCACCAGAAGAACTAGATGACCCCCAATCTGATGAATTATCATTATATTCCCCTACTAGTACTGTTTCTAGTCCAGGAATACGATATTTCCCTTTTAAAAAAAGATATGGATATATTAAAAAGAATATTGTTGAATATAGATCTAATTTTCGAAAGAACAGATGAATTAATAAGAATATGATTAAAGGACATATTGTTCCTATTAGTATCAATAAATCTTTCTTTTCAAAAGGTTTATATTGTCGCATTACTCCTAAAAAATATACAGCTACAAATGATACTAGTATTCCTAAAACAATAAAAACAAATATATAGAATTCTCTCCAGTTTGTTTTTGCTTTTCCAGTGTTGGAAGAATTAACTGTTGTTGTTTTAACAAGATTAGGTGTATTTCCTGTTATTTCTTTATAGAAAGCTATGTAACCATTTTTGATTCCATTCTCCCAATCATTATTTTTAAAATAAGGAATCATATAAGTATCCATATATCTTCCTACTTTTCCATCATTTAAAATTCCTTCTAGATTATCTCCTACTTCTACTCTTACTTTACGATCATTAACAACTAATAGTATTAATAATCCTTTGGAATCTTTTCCAATTTTATTGTAATTATATAATTCATTAGCGAATGTTTCTAAGTTATTTCCATCTAATGTTTTCATGGTTACAACTACTATTTGTGTACCATTTTCATCATTTAAGGCCTTACTTTCTTTGATAATACTTTCTTTTAATTCCGAAGATAAAACTCCAGCATAGTCATTTACGTAATCTGTAATTGGTATACTTTTTGCTGTTAAGGCATATACAGAAGGAATCCATAGTAAAGTTATTAATAATACTACTAGTTTTTTCATAGGCCTTCCTCCTATTGTAATTATAGCATAAAAAAATATCTCATATGAGATATTTTAATTAAAACTAACCTCTGGTACTTCTTGCTTACCTTCTTCTACTTCAAAGTATGGTTTTTCTTCAAAGTTGAATAAATTAGCAATAATGACTGTAGGGAATTTTTTGATTTGTTTGTTATAGTTTGAAACTGCTGAATTGTAGTCTTTACGAGCAATTGCAATTCTGTTTTCAGTACCAGCTAATTCATCTTGTAGATTTGTAAAGTTTGTACTAGCTTTTAAATCTGGATAATTTTCTACGATTACAAATAAAGCATTTAATTGATTTGTTAATTCTTCATTTGCTTTTAATTTATCTTCTGTAGATGATGCATTTACTAAGTTTTCACGTGCTGTTGTGATTTTATCAATAATATCACTTTCATGTTGTGTATAACCTTTTACTGTATTTACTAAGTTTGGAATTAAATCTGCTCTTCTTTGTAATTGGGCATCAATATCTGCTTGTTTTGTTTTTACTTGTTCGCTTAAATCTACTAACGAATTATAAGATCCTGCTATAGCAGCTCCTAATACAACAATAATTGCTACTACAATTAATAATACTTTTGTTCCTGATTTCATATTTCCTCCTATTTAAATAGATTCTTAAATAAACTATTTAATCCTTTGTTAATTAATTTATCAGCTGCTTTATTGGTTACTTTTTTACCTAGTTTATAACCTACTGAATTTTTTCTTGCTTTTTCTGCTTCTTTGGCAGCCTTTTCAGCAGCTTTTTGTTCTTCTTTTTCTTTTTTCTCTTGTTCTTTTCTTTCTTTTTCAGCAGCTTTTTCTTCAGCTATTCTTTGTTTTTCTTCTTCTTTTGCTGCTTGTTCTGCTTCTATCTTTTCTTTAATTAAGTTATTTAATTCTGTTATTTCTTCGTAAGCAGATTCTCTTTCAACTGGTTCATCATACTTACCTAGTAAGTTAGAAGAATTGATTACTTTATTTCTAGACATTTCATCAATTACTCCCATTCTACTTTGTGGTGGAAGTATTTTAGCTTTTTCTACTACTTCTGGTTCTCCATTTTCATTTTGGAATGAAATTAAAGCTTCACCTGTTCCTAAAGCAAGAATTTCATCATATGTATTGAATTCTGGATTTGCTCTGAATGAATCAGCTGCAGTTTTAACTGTTCTTAATTCTGTAGGAGTATATGCTCTTAGGTTATGTTGTACTCTATTACCTAATTGAGCAATTACTTCATTTGGTATATCTGCTGGTGATTGGGAAATGAAGTATAATCCAATACCACGCGATCTAATTAATCTAACTACTTGAACAATTCTCTTCAAACGATATTCTGGCATTCCATTAAATAATAAGTGTGCTTCATCAAAGAAGAATACCATTTTAGGTTTATCTAAGTCCCCAACTTCAGGCATCTTTGTATATAGTGTTGTTAATATCCATAGTAAGAAAGATGCGAACAGATCTGGTGATTCAAATAATCTTACTGAATGAAGAATATTAATATATCCTTTTCCAGTCGTAGGATCTACTGTTAATAAATCATTTATATCTAGTTCTGGTAAACCAAAGAATTGACTAGCACCTTGGTTTTCTAAAGCTAGTAAACATCTTTGAATAACTCCTACTGATTGGGTAGTAACATTCCCATATGATGTTGTAAATTTTTCTCTATTATCCCCAACATATTGAAGTAATAATCTTAAATCTTCTATTTTATCTAATTCCCAACCATTATCTTGAGCTATTTTAAATACGATTGTTAAAACTCCTTCTTGAGCTTCTGTTAATCCTAACATCATTGATAGTATTTCAGGTCCAACAGAATCTAGTGTTGTTCTTACTGGATGACCATAGTCTCCAAAGATATCCCAGAATCTTACTGGATAACCTTGATATTCAAAGTTTTCTAAGTTTAGTTTTTGAACTCTTGATTCTACGTTTTCATTTGGTTCTCCAGCTAATGCTGTTCCTGCTAAATCACCTTTAACATCAGCCATGAATACAGGTATTCCAGCATCTGAAAAACTTTCTGCCATTACTTTAGATGTAATGGTTTTACCTGAACCTGATGCTCCAGTAATAAGTCCATGACGATTGGCTTTATCTAGTAATAAACATAATTCTTTATCACCATTTTTTCCAATAAGTAATTTGTTTTCTTTTAACATAATTTACCTCCTATTATGTCTCTTGATTTTATTTTATCATACTTTTTTATTTCTAGATGGATTTTCTCCTCTAAGGAAGTCATCAAAGTAATGTAATTCATAGTTTTCTATAAGGTTATCAAAATAATTTATTAAGTTTTCATCTTCCGTAGCTGCTATTGGTATTCTTAAATCATACATTTGAAAGTTATTTCTATCAATGATTCTTGTTTCTAAATCATCATTAAATATTAATGATAATGCTGCTATCATAACTTTTATGGAATCTGTGTATTTATCTGCTTTGGTATATTTTTTATCTGCTATAACAATATCATAACAAGTTTGAAATTTAAATTCATCTCCTGGAAATCTCATATAATCTAAATCAATTACGTGACCACCTTCAGGGTTAATTAAGAAATTATCTAAATGTATATCTCCTAATGTAATGTCTTGACTATGAAGATATTTTATTGTTTGAAAAATATCTAGAATTGCTTTCATTTTTAATTCATCAGGTATATCTAACCCTATTGCATCTCTAAAAGATATACTATTTTCAATATAAGACATTGCATATCCAAATTTTCCATCTACTTCTATTTCATCTATGATTGTAGGAGAATTAGGAATAGGATTCTCTATTTGATATTTTATATTTCTTTTTGTTTCATCTGGAAAGAAATAATCTGCTTCAATTAATTTGTAGATGATTTTCTTTTGTTCATCAAGATATAATGTTCCATTCTTATTATGATGATTTCCTTCTGAATGTAATTGTTTACATTGTTCTAGGTCTTTTTTAGTCAATTGAATCATTTTATTTTCCTCTTTTCTGTTATAACAATATCCATTGGTATATCATATTCATCTATATTGATGAAATCTTCTAATATCTGATTATCATAACAAATACCTAGTTTATAGGTTTTATGATTACTTAGAAAGTAATCATAAAATCCTCCTCCATATCCTACTCTATATTTTTTCTTATCAAAACATAAACCTGGTACAATTGTTAAATCAATTGTATCTGCAAGTAAGTTATTTTCATCTAGAATTGGTTCTGTAATACCATACTTACTTATTGTATAATTTTCTGGATTTAAATTATATATTCTTATGAACACCATTTTATGTTTATCAATTACTCTTGGTAAATAAACATTTTTCTTTTGTTTTAAAGAGTATTCAATTAATTCTTTGGTATCTACTTCATATTCAGTACTATAGTAAATTGCTATATTTTTTGCTTCTTGATATTCTGGCAATTGAATTATTGTTTGAAAGATATTCTCTGATGGTTGATTCCTTTTTCTTATTTCTTTATATTTATCTCTTAACTCTTGTTTATTCATTTATAAAGTACCTAGGAATACGATAAGAGAATGTACATAGTATTTCATAGTTAATCGTATTGCATTCTTCTGCTATTTCATCTAATGTAATATAGTCATTATCAAATATATATACTGTATCTCCTATATGGACATCTAAATTGGTTACATCAATCATACAACTATCCATACATATATTTCCTATAATAGGAGCTCTATGATTATTTACTACAACATATCCTTTATTTGATAATTCTCTTCTAAGACCATCTGCATAACCAATTGGTATCGTAGCAACAGTTGTCTCTTTATCTGTAATATATTTTCTAGAATAACTAACAGATTCATTTTCAGTAATTGTTTTTAAGAATGTAATTTTTGTACTTAGTTTACAAGTAGGTTTTAGGTTAAGTATTTTATCTGCTCCTTTGAATGGTTCATATCCATATAATATTAAACCTGGTCTTACCAAATTGGTAAAATCATCATGGTAGTTTAATAATCCATTGGATGCATCACAATGAATATATTTAATATCAAAATGTTCTTTAATAATGGAAACACAATCTTTAAAAGTATTAATCTGTTTTAAGGTATATTCTTCATCATAATCTGCACTAGATAGATGGGTATAAGCACCTTCTACTTTTATATTAGGATGTTTTTTTAATTCTTCTATGAAATTTAATAGCTCTTCTTTTTTGATACCAGTTCTGTTCATTCCTGTTTCTAATTCTAAATGAACTCTAATTTCTTTATTACCTAAAGCATTTACGAATTCTAAAGAACTTAATCCAATAATTGGTTTTACTTCTTGTATTTCTTCTATATCATCTATAGGTAATTGGTTTAGAATAAAGATATCTTTTTGATAGCCTAATTTTCTTAGATATTTGGCTTCATCTAGAATAGCTATTGCTACTATTTGAAACATATTTAGAATATCTAATCTAGTATTTAAATAGGTTCCATATGCATTTGCTTTTACTACTGGCATGATTTCTTTATTTGGTACATAGTTTTTTATTTCATTTACGTTATGTTTAAAATTTGAAATATTTACTTCCATTTTACTTGTTCTCATAATATCGCCTCGTAATTATTATACAACAAAAAGAGAAAACACTCTATCGAGTGTTTTGTATATTCATCACTATATTTTTAAATAAATATCTTTTTCTTTTGGATTATCCAACTTACTATAAATAATCCTAGTTCTACTAGTAATTTTGCTAAGAATTCATTCATACCTATTATTACTAATATATTTAATAATAAAGTATTTACTATTAATATAAATATTGCTAGGATTGCATATTCTATTAATGTTTCTTTAACTTTTCTATTACTATTGAATACAAATACTTTATTTAATGTGTAGTTTGTAGAAGCAGAACATATTCTTGCTATTATATTCGATACATTAATATTTTTTGTTAATAAGAATAATATTGTATAAAGAATGTAATCTATTATGAAACTAATAAAGGATGATAATGAGAATTTTAAAATTTCTTTATAGATCCTAAAGGAATCTCTAAATGCTTTAAAGTGAGAACCAGAGTTATTATTAAAATAGATGGTTTGTATTTCTATTTCTGTAATGGAAATGTTTTCTAATGGTGCTTCTAATAAGACGTTCATTTCGTATTCAAAACGATTCCCCTTGACTCCTAATGAGAAATCCATTAATTTTTCCGTAAAACATCTTAGTCCAGTTTGAGTATCATATACATGAACACCTGTAGTTATATAGTACACAACTCTTGTAATACCATTTCCTAATCTACTACGAAGAGGTGTTTTTTCTCCTCTTGGTCTTTTCCCAATTACTAATTCTTTGGGATGTTTTTCTGTATATTCACATAATCTTTTTGCATCTTTTACTGTATGTTGCCCATCGCTATCCATTGTTACTATAATATAGTCTTTATAAGTATCTTTGATGTATTGCATACCAGTTTTTAATGCATATCCTTTTCCTTGATTCACATCATATTCTATTACATGTGATATTTTACGAATACTATCAAAATATTTTTTAAATTCTTTACTACTTCCGTCATTGACAACTACTACTTTAAATTTATTTTCTACTAATTCTTTTACAATCCCTTCTAATCTTTCATCTGGTTCATAAGAAGGAATTAGTGCTATTCTTTGCATATGTTACTCCTTTATTCTTTATAATTCTATTTTAAACTAGTTTGTCTATTTTTTGAACTAATTTTTGTTTTCTTATAAATTGAAATAACTCATAACTAGTTATATGATATGGTGGTGTTTTATATTCATATAAATAATATGTTGATTCATTGGAAGGATTTTTTTCGTTTATAAACTTATGAAATATATCTTCTAAGCAATCATCTATATTTTTATATTCATGAATTCCTTTGTAAGAATCCCATGCATTTTCATACCAATAGTATTTATCATTTTCTTTGTATACTAAAAATGTATGTGTAAATAGTTGATCTTGTTTTTCTAAATAATAGATAAAGTATGTCTTTATAGGATAGTTTTTCTCTTGAAATAGTTTTCTTTCTAATTCTACTTGATCCCAACATATAGCATATTTATTATGTAATACTTCTTCTGGTGATTGTAAATGATAAATTTCATCGATATCATATTCATTTTCATGATTAAATATATTGATTCCATTGTATAGATATCCGTATTGAATATCATTCATTATATTTTGTATATCTTTCATACGAATCCCTCTTTTTTATTATACTAAAAAAATAGTACAAAGTACTATTAATTGATAAATGGAATTAAGAACAGAATTTTTAAACGATATAATCTTTCTAGTAATTCTAGTAGATGTCCTTCTTCAAATGATTTATAGATTGCTCCACCTGTTGTTTTATCTTCTTCATAAATATATGTTAATTCTGTCATTATTTCTTTATATTTCATTTTCTTAATAGGTTTTTCTTCTATTTTTTTATGGTTTTCTTTGTAATTATCATCTAATAAATTGTTGGTTTTTAAGTATTCGAAAAAAGTAATAATTTTAGGTGTAATGAAAGATACATTCTTTGTATTCTTTTCTTCATATTTACTTTGATATAAAGTAATTGCTTTTGGATTTGTTTTTAATTCGTTAATAGTTTCTTTTAATAATTTTGTTTTTATTTTTAATATCATCTTATTTCCTCTCTTTCTATATTTCTTTTATTTTTCTTAAGAATGATATAATTATCAAGATATAACAAATTGTTTTTGGCAACATTAGCATTCCTAACATTGGGATTTTATCAGCTCCAACTACTACCGGTATGTAGAATAAAAATGATAAGAAAATCCATAAGAATATCCATTGAAATGTAGAATCTCTATTCCTTTCAGCATGATAATATATTGTAATTAGTAATCCTAATATAACAAAAGGTATATTACGATATATTCCCCATAAGAATGGTGACGAATCAGTTATCCAATTGTTTTGCGGCATTAAACACAATATAATTCTTGTTATACATAATATCCATAAGATAGCTGATACTAATTTGTTTTCTCTTGCTCTATAATTGAGTACATAAATATAATACATAAACATGTAGAAGATAGTCATTGTAATGGATGTAATACATTTTCCAATACCCAAATATATTGTAAAATCTTTATCAATAAAATAGTTTAATACTCTTGGTATTAAATGGAAGGAATCTCCTATTCCTAATACCAAGGTTGCTATTCCCATTAGATATCCTATCTTATGTTTGCTTTTTATAATGATGAAGATTCCACATGTGATTGCAAATAGTAGATATATGATATCGAAAGTAGATTCTCCATATTTCATAACATCACCTACTTATATTATACTCTACTTTTCTATTTCAAAAAATATTATTTTATTTTATAATACATTCAAGGAGTGATACTATGGATAAGTTTAAAGAAAAAGTAGAAGAAATTGTTAACAAAGTTAAAAATGATAAGGATTTTGCTTCAAAGTTTAAAAGTAATCCAAAACAAGTTGTAGAAGATACTTTGGGAGTTAAGGTACCAGATGATAAGATTGATAAAATCATCGAAATGGTAAAAGCAAAATTATCTAACGATAAAATTATTGACACTGTTTCTGGTTTAGAGGACAAAATAAAAGGACTATTTAAATAGTCTTTTTGTTTGTCCTTTATTCTTATTTAATGTTGATCTTAATACTGCTATTTCTCTTGGAGAATAATCTGGTTGTCTTAGAACTCCGTCTCTTGGATAATAGGTATATAATTCTAATATTTTAGGATCTACTTCTTTTCCACTACATAAGTCCATATACATGAATCTTGTTGTATGAGGATTAAATCTTACATATAGTATTAAGAAATCATTTAATATTTCACTATATCTAATTTCTATTTGTTCTACCGGATATCTTAAATCATAATCATATTTATGATCATTGATTTTATCTTGTAGGTAATTTAAATCTATATAGTCTTTACTTTCATAGTCTACTTTTTTTGGATGTTCATTATATGTTTCTTCCATATGTAATAGTTCTTCTTTTGTATATTCTCTATGTCTATTTAGTGGAAAAAATTGATCACGTAATAATTTATATCCATGGATTGCATAGGACTCTAAATCCATTATTTCTCCTGTTTCTACATCACGATAGATAACATCTCCATCTGTTTTATGCTCTACTATACAAAAATTAATAAATTTATCGTATACATTAAACATAACTTCTATTGAAGTTCCTTTTATTTTTTCTTTTTCTTCCATAATATCACCTTTGTCTGAAAGGTATTATATCATAGAAAAAGAAAAAGCGAATAATTATTCACTTTTTACTTTGGTATTTTTTCTATTATGATTTCACATGGTATTTGTAATTTTGTAGTTATTTCCTTAATTAATTCGTTTTTTATTTGTTTTAAGAATTCATTTTGTTTTGTTAAATTGTTAATAAATTCTTCTCCTTCTAACTTTTCAGTATTTCTACCATAGAATAGTTTTATAACTAAAGAATCATTATCTGCAAAATTTTCTGGTATAGCTACACCATGATTTACCTTATATTTTTCATTTGAGTAATTACCATGTATGAAATTATCTTTAACTATTTCTTTATATGTCCTTTCAATAATAGATAATGCTTGGATGTCATTTAATTGACATTCATTTAAATAATTTATATCATTTGTATCAAGTTTTTCTATAAAGAAATGATTAATAATATAAAAATATTTTGAATTTAGATGATTATCTAGATTACTTATTAATTGTCTTTGATTAGGATGTCCTACTCCAATATAGAATGAATTACTATCTATTCTATTTTCATATGAAAGGAGGTTTACTTTACTTAGAAAATATTGTTCAAATATATATTTATATTTGTTTTCTAATTGAATATATACTGAGTTATCATCATTAATTATTAAATTTTTTTGAATTGCTAATTCTATATTCATAAATACCTCCTATTGCTCTATACTGAAAATATTTATTGTACCTATTTTTTCTACTTCGCTCCATGGAATGACATATTTTTGTCCCCATGATGAAACAACTAAACCAACGTCGATAGTTTCTACTAGGGTTACACTGTGTGCTCCAATTGTTTTTTTACCATACCCTTTCAAAGAGTATCCTGATATTTCGACATTTTCCAATGACAAACCTTTAGGAACAGTTACAGTTCCTTCTTTATAAGTTAACTTATCATATTCTATCATGTGAAAATCACCTATACCTAATATTACTTCACCTTTTTCTAATTGCTCTGATAACCATTTTTCTTTTTCTTTTATAGTTAAATCTGTAAACTTTTTTTTGTAATATACTGGAGTTCCGTCGGCTAACATTTGTTCTTCATCTAAATATTTATTATTTCTAACTATTTCATACCATTCTGGAGTTCCAGGCTGATATTCTAAATCATACACTAGATTTTTATCTGTCTCTATAGCTTTTCTATCATAAGCAAGACCTGTTCTATCAAAGAACCACTGATTAAATGTTGTTGGAGTTGCTATAACTTTCTGAACGCCAGGAGTTTTATCAGTCCCTGCATATTCTGTATTTGACATAATATAATTTGAATAATTCGAATCAGTTAAAACATTATGATCTGTCGAAGATGTTCCACTAACTACTTTATTTGAACCATCATATTTTAATGCTCCATCTTCGGCATCTAACGATACATCTCCATATAGTTCTTCTATAGACCACTCTTTGTTTGCCCAGATATAATTAAACATGTCTAGCAACAAGTATTCGTAATTATAATCTACTGTTCCATCTATTGATGCAGTATACATTGGAAAACCAAATGTTTTTTCAAATTCGTCTTGTTTTCCTCTTTCTTGATAATAGCTAAAAATATAGTTTATATATGCGATATATCCACAGCCTACGCTGTTAATTGCTGAAAAATAATATTGATAGTCTTCTACATCTGCTTCTGGGAAATCTCTTTGCATAATTGCTAGTACTATTGGATCGTTTAAGAATTTTGGACTTTTCAATCCACCTTGATTACCACCATATTGTCCATTCGTTAAGTTCCAGTCAGAGAATATACTATCATCAATTAGTTTAACATCATAGCCAGAGATATTTCCTTTTTTATCATATTCAAGTGTTGCAATTGTATTTTGAAGAGGATTATCTATTTTAATACAATTTTCTCCTTCAAATTCATATGTTCTTCTTGTCAGATTATCGTATAAAATAGTCTTGTCACCATTGCTTATAACATAACTACCATCTGCTAAATCGAATTTAACTGGATCATCAAATTTTCCTCCATTAATTAAATTCTCTATTTTTTTTCAAGTATTAATGAATCATAAAAAACACTGCCAACTTCAACACCAGTTATCTGTTTAACTAGGTCTTTTCCTTCTAGTATTATTTCTTCTATTTTTTCTACTTCAATTTCTTCATCTATTGTCCATACTTTTTTATCATTTACTTTATTGGACATTTCCATATCAAAATCCATTATATCTGTTTCAACTATTCGTCCATCAGTATTTGCTGCACTACCTATATATTTTTCTATGTTATCAGTTAATGTGACCTTCGTTGCTGAAACACCTGTTGCTGATACTGATTTATTAAATGAACCTACTCCCGCCATATGATCACCTACTATCAAATAAATTTTATCATATTTATTTTTACAGTAAAATAATAATAATGTATAAATGTAAATAAAAAAAGAACTATTCCTAGTTCTCATTTTTTTCTGCATCAGCTTCGTTAATGCCTTCTTTAATTCCTTTAGCAATTTCTTTAGCTGCTACTCCAGCACTTGGAGCCATTTTTTCCATACCTTCTTGAGCAACTGGCATAGCTGATTGAGTTTGGAAAGCCATGATTTCTCTACCATGTCCTGCAAATAATGCAACAAGTCCAAAGCCGATAACTCCAAAGCCAAATACAAATAGCATTCCACCTGCTGTTAATAGTCCAAATGACGCATCGTCTTTACCAATTTGAGTACCAAACATGATTAATCCTGCTATAAACATTACTACTCCTACTACTATTAGTATAATGCCAACAGTATTGACCCCTTTTTTTGTTTTTTGAAATTGAGCTTCATTTAAAACTTCTTTGTTATTGTCCATACTTCTATCTCCTATCTATATTTTTATTATACATGATTTTTAATATTTCGTATACAATTAATATGTTATTATTGTCATAGAGATGTTTGTATATATAATATATGGTGTGAATTAAAAAAGTTTTATATTGTTATTTTTTTTCAATTATCTTTACGATTGCTGACTACTATATTAAAAATAGAATAGATTATATATTTTTGTTTCTCGATATAATTTGGTTCTTTATTATATTGAAATCTATTTATAAATATGCTTCCTTAAAAAAACGACCTATAAAAGGTCGTTATTTTTTTATGGTGCCTCAGGTGGGACTCGAACCCACACGATATTGCTATCACTGGATTTTGAGTCCAGCGCGTCTACCAATTCCGCCACTGAGGCAAGTACATATTGATTATAACATATTTTTAAAAAAAGAAAAGACTTAGGTTTATTTTTTAAAGCCTAAGCCTTCTAAATCATTTATAAGAGTTTCTTCTGGGACATATCCCATTATTCCACCAATAATTGTATTATCTTTTATAATAATAGTCATAGGAGTTGCTCCTAGTTCATTCATAAATGTTTTATATTCATCTGTTGCATTTAAATTCATTAATGTATCATATGATTTTTGATCAATGACATCCCAATTAGGACTGTAAATATCTATAAGTTTTTCTAAATCAATATATCTTACTTGAAAATGATAATCTTGGCTTACTTTATCTAATATTGGTGCATACATAGTACAATATCCACAAGATTGTCTTCCAATCATTACTACTATTGTTTTTCCTTTAGATTCAGATGCAATATCTGTTCCTTTTATCTCTTTAAAATTGGATGTATCATATCCTAGTTGTTCTTCTTCCGTAGTTGTTCCACTACCTGTATCTTGAAACGTTCTTGCATTTTTTAAGTTTTTTACTTCATTTGATAAAGTATTTACTTTAGAATATAGAACAATTGAAGAAATGGTTCCTGCTCCAATTACAATTGTTAGTAATACTAACAGTACAATAATAAATATTGTTTGGGTTTTATTTTTCATATAATCACTCCTCAATGAATTCTAAAGCTATTAATGCTTTTTCAATATCTTCTTTCGTTTTTTCTCCACCTAAACGATATTCTTTTTGTTCTTTACCATCAATAAAGAATAATGTATTTGGAGTAGAATTTACTCCTAAAGTAGAAATAGCTGTATCACGTTCATCTTCGTCCATTTTTTGAAGATCTATTTCGTATCCTGTTATATTGTATTGTTTAAGTGTGTCGTTTAAAATTGGTTTATATTTCACACAATGAATACAACTTGTTTGGGTTACTACAAGAATAAAACTTTCTTTATTCTTGATTTTTTTATTATACTCATCTAAAGATATTTCTTTTAAATATTTATAGTCTGATATTGTTTCTTCATCTATTGTATCAAATGTTGGTGTTTTGTCTTCGCTTTTTTCATAGCTATAGTTTTCTTCTATAGGTTTATTGTAAGATATAGTATTTTTTTTATAGCTACTAAAAAACAATAAAGATATAATAATTCCAATTAATACTTTTTTCATATAATCCCTCAATCTACTATTTCTACACCCAGTAATTCTACTAATTCTACTGCTTGTATCATATTTACTTTAGCACCTTTTAGAACATCTGGTGTTATTTTTATACCACTTATTTTACAAGTGCTTAAATCTATTCCTTTTAAACTCGTATGAAAGAATTCTGAACCAGTAAGATTTGAATCTTGCATATCGAATTTATTCAATTCTAAATTGTAAAAACTACTTTCTGTTAAATCACAATTATTTATATTTGATTTTTTTATTTTTAATTCTACTAGGTTTAAGTATCTACATAAGGATTCTAGGATGTTTACTTGTGTTAATCTACTACTTATTATATTTGTACCTAGTAGTTTACAATTATTAAATGTAACATTTCTAAAACTACAATCTATGAATTTAACATTGGATAAGTCACATTTTGTAAATGTGACTTTATCGAATTGAACATTTTTTATTGTAGAATTACTCATGTTTGTATTATTAAATTCTGAATCATTTATGGATATATTACTTATTTCAACGTTATTGAATTGTTCTTCAGAAAATTTTTCTCCAAAGATATCGTCATTCATTGTTAGTATTGCTTTCATTTTCTTCTTTATAAATAGATGTAAATAATTCAGATTCTTCTTCTTTTGGTTCTTCTTTGGTAATAATTGTTGGTAAATCACTAATAGATGACAATCCAAAGTAATCTAGAAATTCACTGGTTGTCCCATATAGATTTGGTCTTCCTGCAAGAGTTGATTTGCCTACTTCTTTAATAAGTCCTTTGGCAACTAGTTTTCTAACCATATGAATATTGTTTACACCTCTTATTTGATCTAATTCTATTCTAGTTATTGGTTGATTATAAGCAATAATTGCCAATGTTTCTAATGCTGCAGGCGATAAGGTATGACTCTCAGGATTCTCTATTAATTTTTGATAGTACTCTTTATGTTCTTTTTTTGTTGTTAGTTTAAAAGCATCTCCTAAGTAACTAATTCGTATTCCTCTATTGTCTGCGTCATAACTCTTTTTTAATTCCATAAGAAGTTGTTTTGCTTCTTCTATTTCGATATTAAGAATGTCACATATTTGATTTAAGGTTACCCCTTCATCTCCAACAACAAATAGTATTCCTTCCAAAACTCCTAATAAATTCATAATCTACACCATCTCAATCATTATTGGACTAAAGTTGTCATTTTGAGTAATATTTATTTCATTATTCTTTGTCATTTCTAAAATAGAAAGGAAGGTTACTACAACTGATTCTTTTGTTATTTCTGTGAATAGTTCTAGAAAATTTACTTTTTTTCTATCTTTTAAAATGGTTCTGATATCTTTTATTTTATCTTCGACACTTAGTTCCTTCTTAGTTATTTTTGTATTTAATGGCTTTGTTAGTTTTTGTCTATCTAAAAATAACATATATGCATTAAATAAATCTTCAATATCAAATTCTCCCTTTTCTATTCCAGTTCCTTCTAAGTATTCACTTATATTTTCTGGTAATTTTGTAAATACTTCTCCTCTTTTTTCTTCTAGTTCTTGAAAACTAGATGTTATTTGTTTATATTTTTCATATTCTAATAGTTTATTTCTTAAATCTTCTTCTGAAGTTATAGAGAATTCATCTGAAGAAGATTCCTCTTCTTCTTTACGATTAATCAACAACTTACTTTTTAAATGTACTAATTCTGAAGCCATGACTAGGTATTCGCTTGCAATATCTATATTTTTTTCTTCTAACGAATGAATAAAATTTAAATATTGATCTATAATATCATGAATATTTATTTCATAGATATCCATTTTTGATTCTTTTACTAAGTGTAGTAATAAATCTAATGGGCCTTCAAAATCAGTTGTATAAAAATTGTAAGTCATGTTGATTCTCCTAACTACTACATGTATATCCTAATGCTAATGCTTCATATGAAACAGTATTTTTTGATTCGTTGTATTTGAAGAATTTAGATGTTGCTAAATTAGATAACGTCTTATCATTTATAACACTTAGATCAAGATTATTGATCATTTCAAAGGTTTGTGTAACATCTGCGTCTGTTGCGTTTCTATCAACAAATATAGGTTCAAACCCATCTATTGCTTTATATTTTTCTGATAATGCTTTATAGATTTCTTTATGATTGTCATAAGATAAGTTATTTGTTGTTTTTTCTTCAGAATACGTTTCTCTTATTTTTACTAATTTATCATCTCTAAAATAATATTTCATTTCATCATTAAAATATATACAGGTTAATACTTTATAACCGTCTTCTTCCATTTGTAATGTTACATCTGGATATTCACTTTTTTCTTTTAATTCTATTTGGAATCGATTTGCTTGATTATATGCTTTTTCATTAATTACAAATGTTATTTCTGTAGAACCAGCGGGAGGTATTGCATCATATGAAAATAGTTTTATATTGAATACTACTTGATTTTCATCGTACATGACAATGAAGTAATTTTTATCATATTGATATACTCTATTTCCTTGATTAACAATTGTCATTGTAATTAAGTATTCACTACCTCTAGTTTGTTTTACTACATTTGAAATTCTTAAATCATCTATATCAATGCTACTTGTTTGTCCAATATAATAATATTTGCTTTTTACTACTTCTTCTTCTGGTTCTGTTTGCGTATTGTTAACTCTTTGTCCGTAAAGTCTTTCTAATGCAGATTCTGAAGTGTTGGTAATTGTAGGGAGGAATATTAGGAAAACAATTAAAGCTACGAAGAATAATAATACCATGATAGGATTTCCTTCTTTTTCTTCTTTGATAGTGTATAATGTTTTTTCTTCAGCGTTATAATTTGAAGTTTTATGACTATCAATTGTTTCTTTAGATACTACTGGAACAGGAGTTTCTTCCTTTGGTTCTTCCACTGGGGTTTCTATTGTTGGTGTAGTTACTACTGGAACTTCTTCTTGTTTTGGTTCTTCTTTAACTTCTACTGGTTTTTCTGGTTGTTCTTCTGAAGCTACTCCAAACATTGTTGAAAAATCAGCCTTATCTAGTTCATTTCCTTTTATTTTTACTTCTTCTTTTTCTTCCGGTATTTCAAATTTAGGAAGATCTGATGATGGTTCTTCTTCTGGCTCTTCTTTTTTGAAATCTTTTGGAAGAGGTGTTCCATCTTCAGCTTCTTCTGAAGCTACTCCAAACATAGAGGTAAAGTCTGCACCTTCTGTTTTTTGTCCTTCTACCTTTTCTTCTTTTGGATCTTCAGATGGCTTTTCTTCTTTTGGATTTTCTTCTTTCTTTTCATCTATTGCAGATTCTTTTTCTTCTACTGGAGTTTCTTCTTTTTTTGTTTCTTCTTTTGGTTCTTCAGAAGTTTTTTCCTCTTGGGGAATTTCTTCTTTCTTTTCATCTACTGCAGATTCTTTTTCTTCTACTGGAACCTCTTCTTTTTTAGGTTGTTCTTCTTTTGATTCTTCTATTATTTTAATATCCTGTTCTTTTTTTTCTGGAAGGACAGATTCTTCTTTTGGCTCTTCAATTTTTTTCGCAGGAGAAATTACAGTAGCTTTTTCATCTACTGAAGGATTGGTTTCTTTGGGAGTTTCATTTTCTACTACTTCTTTTGTTACTTCAGGGACTTTTGTTGCTTCTGTAGTAGATTCTTTTACTTCCTCCGTTTTTTTCACTTCGACTTTTTCTTTTTCTTCCATATGAATCCCTTCATTCTTCTTTATCATTATAGCAAAAATATGGCAAGAAAAAAAGAGATATTAATCTCTTGCTTTTGAGAGTAAGGAAAATATAAATCCGAAGAAGATTGCTCCCGTAATTCCTGTACTTGTTGTAGATAATAAATTATTAAACATTCCTATAAAACCATATTCTTGAAAACCTTCATATGCTGCTTTATATAAAGCATTTCCAAATGATGTTATTGGAATACTACTTCCTACTAAAGAATAGTTTGTTAGATTTTCATATAAACCTAAAAAGGATAATAATGCACCAGCACATACAAAGATAGATGTAATATGTCCAGGAGTTAATTTGGTATTATCTAAGATAATTTCTCCTATTAAGCATATTAATCCACAAGTTATAAATGAATTTATGTATATCATTCTATCACCTCTATACTGACAGCATGAGTAATGGAAGGAATGGATTTTTTTAAGTTTACCATTAATGGATTATGTAGTGAACCAGTTGCTAATAGTAATATTTTTTTATATTCTTTATTTTTTAAAATATAGTTAAAAAATACTAATGGTATTACTACTGGACCACTTCCTCCTTCAAAGGTTTCTTGTTCTTCTTTGTATAAAATACTGGATGCATCTAAATAATTATTTAATGTAAGATTGTAATCTTCTTTTAATATTTTTTGAAATAATTCACTTCCAAGTTTTCCTAAATCTCCTGTTACGATAATATCGTAATCATTTGCATTTCTATTCATTTCTTTTAAATGTGTTATGAGTGTATTGGCTGCACTGGGTGCCATTACGGCACCCATGTTCGAGGAATCTTTAATACCATAGTCTATAACTGTTCCAATAGTAGAAGATTCTATTTTTATTCTTGATGGTTTACTGCTTAGATATGCAGATGCTGCTCCTGTTGTTGTAAACGTAGTATATTGTTTTTTTGGTATTCCATATTCTACTGGATAACGAAATTGTCTTTCGGCATTTAAGTTATGACTGGATGTTATAGCAATACCATTTTTAATAGCATTGCTTTCAATAAAATTTGATAGAATAATTAATGATTCATTAAAAGTAGAGCATCCATTATAAATTCCCATAAATGGAATGTTTCTATTAGCTAAATTGTAAGAAGTAATAGCTATTTGATCCATTAAATCTCCACCTACTAATAGTTGAATTTTATTTGTTAAACGATTTCTTTTAGTCACATTTGTTAAACATAGATTTTGCATTTTTATTTCAGCATCTTCTAATTTCTCTTCATTATAGTAATAATCTTGAATGGTATTTTGATAAGTAATATTTCCTTTTTCTTCTTCTGGTCCTGCAATGGTTTCAAAGTCATTGATGTAGACATGATTGTATTTAAAACTAGACATTTAAAATCACCTTAATCATTGTAAGAATTACAGCACTTACTGTACCATATAAAATTACAGAACCAGCTAGTTTAAAGGTATTAGATCCAATATTTAGAAGCCCTTCTTTTTTATAATCGATAATACATGCTGAAATAGAATGAGCAAATCCAGTAATAGGTATGATTAAACCACACTTCCATTTTGAAAATAAAGTATCTGCTTTCCCTAATACGGTAATTAATGCTGTTACTATAATCAGAATTAATAACATGAAGGAAATAGAAATTTCTTCATTGTAATATTTATTTAGATTAACAAAAAGAATTGTTCCAATTAGTCCTATGATTCCTCCTACTAAAAATGATATCATCATGTTCCCTAATCTATTTTCTTTAGGAGTCATAGTATCTACGATTTGTTGATATTTTCTACTATTCATTTTCTAACCTCCTTTTGTAGTATGGTTAGTTATTTAAATAGTTATACATTTTTTTTAGACTTTTCTTTTCATATCTTGATACAGTTACTTGTGACATACCTAGTGCATTTGCTGTTTCTGTTTGTGTATAATTTTTATAGTACCTATATTGAATAATATCTTTTTCTTGTTCTGTTAATGTTTGGAATGAATCTTTTAAATCTATTTGTAAATCAATACTTCTATTATTTTTTTCCGGAATAGTTTCGTAAATAGATTTTTCTTCATCATTATCTAAACTCATAATATTAGAAGTTAATACTTCTATTTGTTCTATGATACTAGGTTCTATTTGTAAATAATTTGCAATTTCTACGTTTGATGGAATTCTATTTAGTTGTTGTGACATTAGGTATTTTGTTTTTTCAATTTGTTTATATATTTTTAAAATATTCTTATTTAATTTAATAGCACGTAATCCATTAGATAATTCATACATTTCTCCAAATATATAATTGTATGCATAGGTAGTAAATTTGGTTTCACCATTATCTTTAAAGTTATGATAGGCTTTAATTAAACCAATTACTCCTGCTTGGTATAAATCTTCTATTGGAGTATTATAGAATTTAGATGCTATTTTATATATCAGTTTTTCATGTAATTTTATAATTGTTTCTAAATCTGTCATTTTATCACCTGACATATTCAATATAGAGAAATTTATCCAAGTTTTAAACAGATTCGACAAAAGAAGAAAAAAAATACTGTAAAACTTACAGTATTTATTCATCTAAATCAATTGTATATGGATTGTCTTGAGTACCTCCACCACTAACTGTTAATGATGGATCTAAACTGATTACTGGTCTTATTCCTAGTTCTTCTGATGTGATACTTGTTGTTAATGCACCATTATTATTTACCGTTATCATACGAGGTCGATATACATAACCTTCTATCGAATAATTTGAAGGTGTTGCTGTAAAGAACGATTCTCCATTATATAAATAATAACTAGTATTGTTTACATCATATACTCCTCCTGCTAACGCTACTTCGTCAGCAGAAATTAAACCAACTTTTTGAACATATTTACCACCAAAGTCATTATTTGTACTTGGACATACAAGAGATGGTTCTTTATTATCTATTAATCTACTATATCCACCAAAATAAGTATTACGACCATTTCTGTAACTACTAGAATCATTACAGAAAGACGTAATCGTTACGTAGCTATCTAATCCTTTACTAGTAATATTGGAATCATACCATTCTTCTAAATAATCCATAACGTCATTATTAATTGTTTCATTATTATAAATATATTTTAATCCTGTATAATCTGTTGCTTCGTCGTATTTACTAAAATACATATATGTAGCTGCTTTATCAAGTATTAGTTCTACAGAATAGTCATTATTTATTTTTATTATTCTCCAAATATTATTAGCAAATGATACATAGTTATTTGTAACAACTCCACGATAGTAATATGTTTTTTCTTCTCCATTTTGAAATAAGTATAAGCCTTCATCTGAATATGATGCAGAATTAAAATCTGGTTTTGTTTTATTACTAATTTCATCTGATTTATTTGCTAGTAACATTTCACCAAATGTTGCTTTGATAGCTTTGGCTGAATCAATAATTTCATATTTTGCTACAAATATATCTTCTTCTGAAATATTTGGTGCTTTTCTTTCATCAAACCAATATTTTATATTTGTTCTAACTGTTTCATTTGGTTTTATAGTAATTTTACCAATAATTTTACTTTCTATAATGTTTTCATCTTTTGTTTTAGCTCTGTCTAGATTTTTATATAACATTGGATCTTTTCCAATATAACCAGATGCAGTGATTGTCAAAGCATTGGTATTAATTGTTGTATCTTTTAAAATACTTAATCTAACTTCTGCTATTTTTTCTTCTTCACAAATGTTTGTAATAGTAATAGTATTTGGACTTTTTTCAATACCTTCTTCTTTTAACACTGGTTTTATATTGCTTTCATTAATTGTATCACTATCAGAATAGTACACTTTGAAACAATCCATTGTTTGAGCAGTTTTTACATCTTTGTCTCTTGTAGAAACCCAAATACCATAACTTGCTCCAATAGTAAGTGCGAATCCTAGCATGATGCCGATAATGACTAATGTAAATATGTATTTCTTTTTCATCTTCATCACACTCTATTCTATTACTACTAATATAAATATATAATAATTCATTTTTTTAGTCAACGATTTGACAAAAAACTGAAATTAACTGATTTTAACAAGTGTTAAGAAAATGTTTTTTGACATATAATATACAAAAAAGAAGTGTAAACCACTTCTATTTAATCCCTAATATTTGAATATCTTTAATAATATATTTCACCGTATTTGCAATAAATATTTCAATGTCTTTTGTATCAAAAAGGAATGTTTTTTCTTCTGTACTGGATTCTATTATTTGACCCATTTTTTCTATTAATAAATCTAATTGATTCATAGGTATTTCTGTTATTTTACTAGTTGGGAATTCCCATTCGTTTGAAAAAATATCTAATGCAAGTCCGTATTTATCAATTAAGTCTATATTGATATTTGTATAATCGTTATAAATAATTTCTTTTAATGCAGTATATGTTATTTTTTTCTTTGTTTCTTCTCTTGTATATCTTTCAATATATTGATAGATATAATCTCTGAACCAATATTTATCAGTTAGTAAGTGAATGAAATATCCCATTTCAAAAGGTTTGTTTAATTCACTTCTATATTTGGCTAGGAATCTATCAATATTTGGTATGTCGTCTTCATTGGAATGATCTAGGAAATGTGATATTTCTTTTGTTTCTCCAATTAACTTGGACATATCAGGAGCAATAGAACCTAATAACAATTCTTTTTCATCCATTTTTAAATATTTATTTACTTCTTTTGCTACACATAAATGTATTATTGCTGATGCCATACTATCACCTATTATCCATTATAGCATAAAATTACATGCTATATTTGTTTTTTGTTTTTTATCAATATTATTTGCAATATTGAAAATATATTGTAGTGATTTTTTAAATTCTTCAATTAGTAATTCTAATTTATCACTTTCAAAATATAGATTTAGAGATGTAATAATATCTGGAATATATGTATTAATTAAATCTTTAATATCTTTAAATGATACAGAATTGAAACTAGCATATTCTGGTAGTTTGATATGATCTTCCGTATAGTTTATCAGTTCAATAAAATTATCAATTATTTCTTTTTCTGTTTCTTTTTCTATTTTGTTGATAACTATTTTAGCAATTACTCTGTAATAAGCTACTTCACATGCAGAGTTAAAGAAATCATTGTATGTTATATCATTTATACTATTTAGACTTATTCCATAGTATGATTCTCTTGTTGCAGATGAATAAATTGGATTTCCAAAGGATTCAATCCATTGTGGATGATTTTCTTGAATAGAATCTAGAATAGATAGTTTTTTTATTAAATCTTGTTCACTTGTATATAGAAGACTTCTTTCTTTAGAATCTCCTCCTGACCATAAACCAATCATATTGTAATTTATATTTTCTTTTATACATCTTCTAATATATTCATCTAATACATATACCGTTTCTCTTTCTGGTCCATTTAGATAGATTGTATAGTTATCTTCTTGAGATTCTGTTTTGAATAATGATAATTCATTTGTCCCAATATGTTCTGTTCTATAATCACATGTTGTAATGGTATAGTTTATAAAATCTAGTATTTGATCGTCTATTGGATAATCATCTTCCGTAAGATAAGCATAGATATCTTCTTCTCTTAAATTATGTAGTTCTTCTATCATATTATCTGTCAGAGAGGAAGTTATTTCTTCATTTAAGTTTTCTGTTTCTCCTTTACTAATTTTTTCTAAGTAAGTATCAATAATATGAATCATAAGTTTAGCTTGTTCTTTTGGATAGTCAAATTCACTTGTTTCTCTTGGTTCATCTGCTCCTATTTTTAAAGTTCTGATTTCAAAAGAACCGTTTTGATATCTCTCTAGTAATAATTCTTTTAATAATTCATGATTATCTAAAGGATTTGTTAAAGAAGATAATAAGTTTTCTAAATCATTTTTGGGTTCTTTTGTCATTGTTGTCTTAGTTAATATTTCTCGAAGGTTAATACCATATATATCTGCTAGAGATGCAATGACTCTTAAGTATTCTGATTTTCTTTGATCATCCATTTCTTGTTTATTGGTTATATATTTATGAATCGATTCTTCAAATAGTTCTTGTTCTGTAAATAAACCTAATTCTTCCGCATTATTTTTTATGTTTTCAACATAACTCATAGCATTTTCTTGAAATTCTTGAAAGTCAATATTATATTGTTTGGTGATGTCTTTCAGTTGATTATAATCTTCTACTGTATTGTTTTTATTTAAGTAATAACGACAGAATTTATAAAAGATCTCTTTAGATTCTTGATCACTAGGTTCTTTGGTTTTATATGAAATATATTTTTCTAATTCTTCTCTTAAATCTACATCGTGAATTAAAGATAGTTTGGTTAGTATTTCTAGATATTCTTTTTTATCCTTTTCTTCCATGTTATCTTTTATGTTTACATAGTTTTGTAACATGGTACAGAAAGATTCAAAATCTACATCAAAACCTAGTTTTTGGTTTTCTTTTTTTAATTTTTTTGCATATCTAGATGCCTTTTTCTGGTATTTCCCAGAGTTTTTGCCAGCCTCTTTTTTTAATTCTTCTAGTTCTTCTTTTGTTCCATCGAGTAAAAAATATTTGCTAAAGCTTATAAATAGCTTTTCCATATCATCACCTATTATAAGTATATCAAAAAAAGATAACTATTTTAAGTTATCTTTTATATATTCTTGAACTTGGTTTACGATATCTTTAGTAGATATTTCTTTCATATCTCCTGTTTTTCTTTCTTTCCATTCTACGATACCATCAGATGCTTTCTTACCTACTGTAATTCGTAAAGGAATACCAATCAATTCCATGTCTTTGAATTTAACTCCAGGTCTTTCATCACGATTATCATATAATACTTCAATACCAAGTTTTGTTAATTCATCATAAATAGATTCTGCTAATGTAGTTTGTTCTTCATTATTCATATCTATTTGAACTAATGCAACATGGTATGGAGCAATGTTTAATGGTAAGATCATACCATTTTCATCATTATTTTGCTCTATTACAGCAGCAAGAATTCTTCCGACTCCGATTCCGTATGAACCCATGATTGGGTATTGTTCCTTGTTATTTTCATCTAGATATGTAATACCTAAATCTCTACAATAATGATCTCCTAATTTAAATAGATTTCCTATTTCAATACCATGTTTAAAGTAGATTTTTCCACCACATTTTGGACATTTATCTCCTTCAACAACATTAGCAATATCTCCTACTAAATCATAGTTAATATCTTTAACATTTGCATTGATATAGTGATAATCTGTCTTATTTGCTCCACAGCAGAAATTTTTCATATGAAGTATTTCTTCATCGATTACTACTTTACATCCTTTTAGATTTACAGGTCCTGTGAATCCAGGAGCAGCATTGGATACAGCTATTTGTTCATCATTAGCAAAACCAATTTCTTTTCCGCCAACTAGTTTTAATGCTTTTTCTTCATTTAATTCTCTATCTCCTCTTACAAAGAAGATTGTTAATTCTCCATCTACATGCATTAATAAAGCTTTTACAGTATGTTTTATATCTAATTTTAGATAATTACATACATCATCGATTGTATGAGCATTTGGAGTTTCTACCATTTCGATTTCTTTTTCTTTTTCTTCTACTTCTTCTATTTGATGAGATGCAACTTCCATATTGGATGCATAATCACATGAATCACATAATACTAGAATATCTTCTCCAATATCTGTAACAGCTTGATATTCTTCTGATAATGTTCCGCCCATTGCACCAACAGAGGCTCTAACTATTTTATAGTCAATACCAATTCTATCAAATACATTGCAATATGCATTGTACATTTTTTTATAAGATTCATTTTGCATTTCTTCATCTCTATCGAATGTATATGCATCTTTCATAATAAATTCTTTTACACGAATTAAACCGTAACGAGGTCTTGGTTCATCTCTAAATTTATCTGCTTGCTGATAGATATTAAATGGTAAATCTTTATAACTTTTTAAATACATAGATGCAGCAATTGCAAACAGTTCTTCATGAGTTGGTCCTAATACTAAATGAGCATTTCTTCTATCATGAAGATTAAACATACTATCTCCAAACGCTTCTACTCTACCGCATTTTTCATAGTATTCACTAGGTATCAATGAAGGCATTAGAAGTTCTTGAGCTCCAGCATTATCCATTTCTTCTTTTACTATTTTTTTAATTTTATCTAATACTCTTAATCCCATAGGTAGATACATGTACATACCTGCTCCTACTTTTTTAATCATTCCACTTCTAACTAGTAGATTTCCACTTCTACTCTCTTCATCTTTTGCATCTTCTCTCAGAGTGTAGAAATAATTGTTTTTTAGTTTCATATTATTTCCTCCTTCAATAAAAAAAGATGGTACCAAAGGAGTGCATAAGCACGGTACCATCCTTATTTTTTCTTACTTTTGATAACGGATTTCTCCGGAAATATTTTCATATTTCATTCATGGGTAGGAATATATTGGCTTTATACTCTTTCTCACCAACCAAGAGTTCTCTTTATAAAGTTGACAATACATTATGTCCCAATCAACACATTGCAAATAATATAAAACAATTACCATTGTTTGTCAAATGGTAATTGTTTTTCTTTACTACGCTACTGGAGCTTGTGGATCTTGAGGAACAGCTGGAGCTTGTCCTGCTTGTGTAGAAGCTACGATTTCTTTTAATTTTACTTTGAAATCAAGTTCTTCTTGATCTTCAAGTCCCATGTGATCAACTCTTACGATTTGACTATGGTCAAATAATAGAGTTTGGTCAGAACTTAATGATCCTTCTGGATATAATACTCCAGAGTAATCATAAATTTTGCTTGGATTACTTGCATCCATTGTGCAGAATCCATTTATCATGACTCTTTTAGTACCATTTTGTAGTAATACTACTGTACCAACTGGTAGGTATTTTTCTTTAATTTCGTTCATTTTATCACCCTTTACTATAATAAGTTTATTCTATTTTTTGGCTTTTGTCTATCTTTTTTTTATTCAGAAGTTATTTCTTGTATTGCGTCAGCGATTTCTGAAACATTGCCTCCTGGATATAGAGTTTTTACAAGTTTTCCATCTTTAAAGAAGTAAGCTGCAGGATTCTTATCATATGCTCCAGGCAATTCATCTTCAAATTCATCTGCCCAAGATGGACTAACTGAATATAAAGCATATTTTTTACTTTCACGATTATTTGTTAAGTATTCTACAAATGCTTTTTCTGAAGCTTCTCTATCACTATAATATGTATATCCTACATAAATAACTAAAGCCTTTTCTTCTTTAAGTTTTGTTTGTAAATCTGATTCAAAATATAGTGATTCAATATATGATGTTGTGCTTGGTGTATATGGCTCTGGTTCTGGTTCAGGCATTATTTCTTCACCAATAGCATCAAATAAACCGCTTAATGTTTCATCTTTTTCCAATACTTTTTCTAAATTGTCAGACAATTTTTCAGTATCAATATCTTCTGCATCCACAGCATCTTTCGTACTAAATCCGTTTAATTTATCTTGAGATTCAACGCTATATGATCCAGATACAGCAACATATTCGTCTTCGTATTCTAATCTTACTTTATAATCTCCAGATATTACATTTTTCTTTTGTTTTGCTGAAAGATAAACAGATCCTTTTATCGTTTCATCCTCTTCTTTGATTTTGAAATCTAAGTCGATTACTTCATCTGATAATTCTCTAATAGTAGCTGTTGCAATTTCATTTTTATTGTATTTAACAGATACTTCTGTTTCATCTTTTTTCTCTACAGCTAATACAACAATTTTTGTTTGTCCATAATCATCTTTTTGATGATTGTCAAAAATCATTTCAGTTGTTTTTCCATTTTTATATACTGAAATATACTCTTTATCTTTATATTCAATACTTAATCCAACTGTTTTATTTAATAAACCTTTTGTATAAACATTTAGTCTATATTCTCCATCAAAGTCGATTTCTTTAATACTATCTTTAACTTCTTTTAATCCATCTTTGATGTCAGCTTTGTCTACCCCAGTAGATTTAGCTAATTTGCTTAAGAATTCATCATTATTTAATAATTCTTCTACTACTTTATTTGCTAGTTCTTTTGTAGAAGATTTTGTAAATACGTAAGATACTTTTGTAGCATTTACTTTCTTACCATCTACTTCAAATGATCCTTTTCCTTTTTCCATACTCTTAGAATCTAGTGATTTAATAAGAGCATCTTTCATTGTTTTGATTAGATAATCATATGTTTCAGGGTCAACATCGATTTGATCTTTTATTTCGTCATATTCTTCTTTTAAATCTTCGAAATCAATTACATCATCTAATTCTTCAGATGATATTTTAACAATTTCATCCATGATAGATGATTTAATATAAGCAGTTTCATCTGTATAATAAATAGTTCCAGAAATTGTTTCTTTCTTACCTGTTACAGAAACACCACCAAGAAGTTCTTCGTTCTTTAAATCAATTCCACCTTCAAATCCTAATTTAAGGTCTTTGATTTCTCCTATTTCATCAGTAATATCTTCAACATTGGTATCTAATTTAATGTCTCCTTTTACATAAAGAGCTTTTTCTTCAATGTCGAATTGATCACTTAATTTGTCAGCATCTTTTAGTTCTTTGCTAACTTTCTTGTATACGTTATTGATATTGCTTTTAAATACTGCTTTAGGAGATGATGTAGCTACTTTATACCCAACTCCAACAAATAGTAATACAACAACGATTGCTGCTGCAATAATAATTCCAGCAAATCCTCCCTTTGCAGCTTTTGCAGGTCCCTGTCCCGCAGGAGTAACTGGATTTGTAACTTCTGCATTAGTAGGAGCTGAAGTTACGTTTGTTTCATTCTTTACTTCGTTTTCCATTCCTTTAACCTCTTTCTACTATAAGTCAATTATATCACAAGTCATTCAGAATTAGTAATAAATTTTTGCTTTCTTTCATATTTATTATTAGGTGATGGTATGAAGAAATTTATATTATGGATTATTTCTCTTTTTTTATTGTGTTCAACTGCTTTTGCTGCTGAACTTACAAGTACTGCAAAAGCTGCTATCTTAATAGAAGAATCTACTGGAAAAGTATTGTATCAATTCAATGAAAATGAAAAACTTGCTCCTGCTTCTATGACAAAGATGATGACTTTATTATTAATTATGGAAGCAATTGATCAGGAACAGATATCTTTAAATGATGATGTTTTTATTAGTACAAATGCATCAAATATGGGAGGGTCTCAGGTATTTTTAGAATCTAATTCTAAAATTAAAGCTGAACAACTTGTTAAAGCAATTGCTATTGCAAGCGGAAATGATGCTGCTGTTGCTATGGCAGAACATATTAGTGGTAGTGTCGATACGTTTGTAGAAAAAATGAATCAAAAAGCTGAAATGTTAGGTTTAAAGAATACCCACTTTGCTAATGTTCATGGTTTGGATACGGATAACCATTATTCTTCAGCTTATGATATGGCAATCATTGCCAAAGAATTATTAAAGCATCCACGTATATTGGAGTACACTTCTTTGTATGAAGATTATCTATATAAACCAGATGGCTCAAAAACCTGGTTAGTAAATACAAATAAGCTGGTACGTTTTTATTCTGGAGTGGATGGCTTAAAAACGGGATATACAAAGAATGCTGGTTATTGTTTAACAAGTACTGCTTCTAAAAATAATATTCGTTTTATTACTGTTGTTATGGGAGAAGATACTTCAGAACATAGAAGTTTGGATACTACCAATTTATTAAATTATGCTTTTGCAAATTTTCGTCTCAATAGAATAATAGGTCAAAATGATATTATTGATACTGTTTCGGTTTCTAAAGGTGTTAAAAATAAGATTTATATTTATTCTGAAGAAGACGTCAATGATGTAATAAAAGCAAACGAAGATAAAACTTATACTTATCAAACTGATATAAATTCTATAAAAGCACCTATTCATAAAGGAGATGTTGTTGGAACCTTAAGAATTATTGATAATCATGGTGTTTTAGTCAAGGAAACAAACTTGGTTGTCCATGATGAAATTGTTAAGAATAATTTTTATCATTTATTTTTCTCTTTTTTCAGAAATATTCTAGGTGTTTTCTGATAATTATGTTATAATTTAGAGAGAATAAAAAAATAGGAAGATGTGATTATATGAACGAAGAAAATAATGTTCAGACTCCTGTAACTCCAACACCAGTTACTCCTCAGCCTGAACCAACTGTTGAAACCCCTGCTACTCCTGTAGAATCTGTTCAAACTACACCAATGCAAGATGCTCCAGCGCAACCAATTATGCCAACGGTTCCTCCTGTACAACCTGTGCAAGAAACTCAACCGGCTACTGGTACGCCAGTTGCTCAAGAGACAACTGTTCAACCAGTACAAGAAGTAACTCCCGTTGAAACTGTTCAACCAGTGCAAGAAGTAACTCCAACAGAGGCTATACAACCTACTCCTGTTGCTGAGACAGTTACTCCTACTCCAGTTGTAGAAGAAACTCCATCTGTACAACCAACCGTTGCCTCTGTAGCACCACAAGAAACTTCTGTAGAAAGTGTTCCTGTACAGACTCCAACTTCCATTGACGGAAGCGCTGTTACAGAGAATTCATTAAATAGTGGCTCTTCTGATAATGGATTAAGTTCTATGAACAACATGAGTGGAGACATTTCAAGTGTCGGGTTTGTACCTACAGGTGAAGTTGTAAAGAAAAAACCAAATAAACTAATTATTATGATTATATTATTAATTGTTCTTGTTATTTTAGGACTTGTCGGCTATTTTGTTATTTATCCTTATGTTGTAAAAACATATGTTATTAAACCAAAGGTTGTATACACAGAAACAATTAAAGGTGTTACAAAGAATATAAATGATACTGTTTCAGAGAATTTATACGATAAAGGTATTTATGATATAAAGGTCTCTCTGGATTCTAATGTTAGTCAACTTAAAAATTATACAGATTATACATATGGTGTTAATTTAGGTATTGATCCTAGTACTAAAGCTGTTCAATATGGTATTACATTAGTAAGACCTTCAGGTACTGAAAGTAGTTATTTTAATTATTTAAAAGATGGTAAGATGTATCAAAGATATTCAGATTATGAATCTTTAATATATACTGGTCTTGTAGATAGTGAAGATAAGAGTTCTATGTTATCTTACGATAATTTATTAAAAATGGGTAGCAAAGTTAAAAAAGATGATGTTACGTATTTGGTTAATAAAATCTCTGATTTAATCATAGATAGTATTGATGAAGAAAAACTATCCAAAGAAGATGCTAGTATTCAAGTTAACGGTGAGAATATTAAAGTATTAGCTCATAAATATGTAATGGATGAAGCAAATCAAGAAAGAACTATTAAATATATAGTAGATGGAATATTAAACGATGATAAATCTATGGAAATACTTTCTAGTGTACTAGAAATAGATAAATCTACTTTAAAAGATAACGTTAATGAATTATTAAAATCTTCTTCATCTGAAGAAACTGAAGATAAAGAAAATCACGACTTTGAAATTATTATTTATACATATGGTAATCATGCTGATGTTATTGGATATGCTATTGAAACGAAGAAAAATGCTAATATGCATTATTATGCAAAGGATAATTATTTAGAATTTTATAGTTCACTGAATGTAGAGGATATTGAAACAAAAGAAACGAAAAATCAGGTATTTAAAGCTATCGGAAAAAAATCTGGTGGTAATACAAATGTTACAGTTACTTTAGATGATAAGGAAATAGCTAAATTAACTGTTCGTTCCTTTGATAAAAAGAAAATTGATTTAGATTATGAAGTAACAGTAGAAGGTACTGGTAAATATACTGGCATTGTAAAATATACGAATGATACAAATGATAAGAGAACTAAAATTTCTTCAGAGTTTTCATTAAATATTAATGGAGATAAAATTGCTATTACAGCAGATTTAACTCATGATTGGGATAGTGATGTTGCTAATATTAATACAAGAGAAGTTGAAGAAATGAAAAGTGAACAATTGGTTGAACGTAGAACTACATTCTTAAATTCATTAAGTGATACTCCTATCGGAGCACTATTTCAAACTACAGATGGATTAAATGAAGGTTCTATTCTAAATTATTATTTAAATGATCAAAGATATATTGAACCAATAGATGATGAAACAATTATCAATGAAGCTCTTGCTGCTAGTTGTACAATGGCTATTCAATCCGATGGATATTATACTAATCCAGATGGAACAATTACATGTAGCAATAATGTATGTTCTTACTTAGATGATTTTGGAAGTTCAAAAGAAATGAATTGTATGGAATAAAAAAAGATTCTCATTTGAGAATCTTTTTTTTATATTTTTATTCTTCTGTTTTCTTTTTACGAGTAGTTTTCTTCTCTACTTTTTCTTCTTCTTTTTTGGCTTTTTTTGTAGTTTTCTTTTCTTCTGCTTCTTCTTTAGTTTTTTTATCTTCTTTCTTTTCAGGTTTTGGTAAAGCAGCTTTACGAGATAGATTCAATCTATTTCTATTATCATATCCATCTGCTTTAACAATGATTTCATCTCCAACTTTGAATTTACCTTTTGGAGTATCTATTCTATCCCATGAAAGTTGAGATACGTGAACTAGTCCTTCACAACCTGGCCATAGTTCTACAAAGCAACCGAAGTCTTCTACTTTTGTTATTTTACCAGTATAGATTTCACCAGGTACTACTTCTCTAGCAACTGCTTCAATCATCTCTCTAGTTTTATCAATTATTTCTTGATTTTGATGATAAATTAATACTGTACCATCATCTTGAAGATCTACTTTAACTGCATTGATATCATTTACAGATGCAACATTAGAAGCTTCTAAGATAATCTTAGTAATCATGTCTCCACCTTTACCAATAACATCTTTAATCTTATCAGGATTGATATGAAGAATAGATATTTTTGGTGCATATGGAGATAATTCTAATCTTGGCTCTGGGATTACAGATTCCATTAAATCTAGGATTTCCATACGAGCATCTTTGGCTTGTGCTAATGCTTCTTTTAAAATCTTTTCTGTAACACCTTTAATCTTGATATCCATTTGTAATGCTGTAATACCTTTTCTTGTACCAGCAACTTTGAAGTCCATATCACCCATATGATCTTCTAAACCTTGAATATCTGTTAGAATAGTATACTTTTTACCATCTTCTGAAGTTATAAGACCCATAGCTATACCAGCTACTGGTGCTTTAATTGGAACACCTGCTGCCATTAATGATAAGCATCCAGCACAAATAGTTGCTTGTGATGATGAACCATTTGATTCTAGGATTTCTGATACTACACGTACTGTATAAGGAAATTCTTTTTCATCTGGCATTACTTGTAGTAATGCTCTTTCTCCTAATGCTCCATGTCCGATTTCTCTACGTCCTGGAGAACCGTATCTACCTACTTCACCAACTGAGAATTGTGGGAAGTTATAATGTAACATAAATCTTTTTGAATCTTCTAAACTTAAACCATCTAAGATTTGATTTTCTTCTAATGATCCTAATGTAGTTGTTGCAAGAGCTTGTGTTTCACCTCTTGTAAATAGAGCTGAACCATGAGTTCTTGGTAATAAATCGATACTAGCTGATAATGGACGAATTTCTTTCATTCCACGACCATCTGTTCTCTTTTTATCTTTTGTAATCATTCTTCTAACTACTAAGCCTTCGATAGAATCAACAACTTTTTTAACTTGACCTAGTTTATCATCGCAATCTTCATCTTCTCCAAATATTTCAGCGAAGTTTTCCATTGTTTCTTCTTTTACAGCGTCAATATCTGCATATTTTTCTAATTTCTTTTTATCAGAAGATAATGCTTTATACATTTTATCTGTAGCAAATTCTTTTACTTCTTTCTCAATATTTTCATCAATATGAGCAAGTTCAACTTCAACTTTTTCTTTTCCAACTGCTTTAATAATTTCTTCTTGGAATGCACATAATTTTTTAATATGTTCATGTCCAAACATTAATGCTTCTAACATTTCTTTTTCAGAAACTTGTTTAGCACCTGCTTCTACCATACAAATAGCATCTTTTGTACCAGCTACTGTTAAATGAATTGTAGATTCTTCTTGTTGTTTTGTATCAGGATTAATAATATAATCTTTTCCTATTTTACCAACAATAACACCAGCTACTGGACCATCAAATGGTATATCACTGATTCCTAGTGCTAATGATGAACCAAGTAATGCAGCCATTTCTGGAGAATTATCAACATCTACAGATAATACTGTATTAATTACTTGTACTTCATTACGGAAGTTTTCATCAAACATAGGACGAATAGGTCTATCTATTAATCTTGCTGTCAATGTAGCAGCATCTGTAGGACGACCTTCTCTTTTTATAAATCCTCCTGGTATTTTACCAACAGAATATAATTTTTCTTGGTATAGAACTGTTAAAGGAAAGAAATCTTGTGTAATTGGAGTGTGTCCCATAACAGCAGCAGTTAATATAACAGTGTCTCCGTATCTTACTAAAACTGATCCATTTGCTTGTTTAGCAAGTTCTCCTGTTTCAACTGTAATTTTCTTACCTAAGAAGTCTAATTCAAATACTTGTTTACTCATCTTTTTTACCTCATTTTCCTAAAAAAAGACACTTAAAAATAAGTGCCTACTTTTTTTTACTATTTTCTTAAGCCTAGGGCTTCGATAGTTTTTCTATAACTTACTACATCATTTTTTCTTAAATAATCTAGTAAACTTCTTCTTTTACCAACCATCATTTGAAGACCACGCTTAGAATGAAAATCATGGATGTGAGTCTTTAAATGTTCAGTTAAATTATTAATTTCTTCAGTTAAAATAGCAATTTGAACTTCAGTAGCTCCGCTATCTTTTTCATTTTTACCGAATTTTTTAATAAGTTCAGCTTTCTTTTCTTTTGTAATAGCCATGTTAATTCCTCCTTTATTTATTGAACCGTTTAAACCTAGAAAAGATTCGGAGATTTCTAATCCAAGATTAAACTTACTTGAATAGTATAACGAAAACATTAAATAAATGCAAGTCTTTTTTATAATTCTTTTTTACGTTGATCTTTTAGAGATTCTACTTCTATTTGTTTTTTTCTTCCACTATCATATGTAATACTCATATCAATACTTCTATATGGATTGTAATGGGATACTGAAACAGATATACCCATATCAGATAATGGATTACTTAATGTTTCAAATGTTTCTTTGTCTATTTCTGCTATTAATGGACTTATTACCCCATCTATTAAGTTTGGTAAAGATGTATCAAATATGTAGTATTTACCTTCATACTCAATTAAATTATAACAGTGAGCTTCTTTATGGTTATCTTTAACTATTCCTGAAGCTTTAAAAACGCTATTAATACCAAGTAATTTAAGTAAGTTTTGAGCAAGAGCTGCTCTTTCTACACACATGGCAGATCCAGTACCTTTTAGATTAGAAATCTTATTATCTTTAGATTCATCAAAGTCTTCTGGATAGTAATAATCCATTCTTTGTTCTAGATTTTGAAATCCTCCGAAATATTCATTAACTGTTTCTAAAACTATTGCAGATAATTCGAATATATTTATATTCTCTTTACCATCAAGTTTTGATTTTAATAGCTCATATGCTTCTTTTACATCCCCTATTTTGGCTTTAACAATATCACCCATTCCTGTTTCAATACCAATTAATTCTTCTGTAAATGAATCTTTAAATGATGATAAATATCCACCAAAAGAAACTCCATGAGCATAGTTAACACCTATTGCTTGTTTTCTTGGTTTCATACCTTCATACTCAACCATATCTCCTTCGACAATTACTTTCATACCATTTGATCTTGTATATTCCATTCTTTACTCTCCTTACCTTATTTATTATATCATAATATAAGGTTTTGCTTTTGTATTATCTTTGTCATATGTTTTATAAATAGCAATTATTTTGTTATTCACAGTTAAACATGCTATATCATTTTTAAATATCTTGTTGATAATTGCACCGTTATGAACAGGTTTAATATATTCTTCTTCTAATTCTATAGATTCTAAATCGCTTAATACTTCTTCTATAGTAAGTAATTTATAATTATTATTTTCTATATCTTGTAATGTATAGGAATTTTCTATATTGAATTTACCTTGTTTCGTTCTAATTAAACTAAACATAGTACCAACTGTGTTTAGTTTCGTACATATATCTTCTATTAATGATCTTATATATGTTCCTTTAGATACAGTAGTTTTAAATGTAATCGTATCATCTTTATAATTTAGTAATTCTATAGATTTAATATCTATTTCTCTTTTAGGTAATTCTACTTCTATACCTTCTCTTGCATATTCATATAGTTTTTTACCATTTATTTTTATAGCTGAATAGATAGGTACTTCTTGAATAGATTTACCTAAAAATGAATGTAATACTTCTTTTATTTTCTCTTCATTAACATCATATTTCTTTTCTTCTATTCTATTCCCAGTAATATCTGATGTATCTGTTTTGATACCAAGTTTAATTGTTGCTATATATTCTTTATAGGTACTAGTTAGTAAATCACATAGTTTTGTGTATTTTCCAATACATATTACTAGTACTCCTTCTGCAATTGGATCAAGAGTACCTGTATGACCTATTTTTTTTGTGTTAAATGTCTTTACTAGTTTATTAACAACATCACGACTAGTCATATCTTTTTCTTTGTTTATTAAAAGGATTGCATCCATGGTATCCCCTCTTTTCTTTTTTATTTTAAAAGATGGATTAATTTTTGACAACTATATTCGTTCGTAGTAAACTATTTTTCATCTTGAAAAGAGGGTTTTGTGTGAAAAATGTTAAAATTAGTAAACGATTACTAACTTTATTACTAGCTGGAACTGTTTCCGTTACTACAATTGCTTGTAGCGTCAGAAAAGATAATAAAGCTGTTATGGCATCCCCAAATATTTCTATTGCTGAAGAAGTACAAGAACCTATTGATACAGGTGTTGTTACAGTTACAGAAAATGTTATGGATATGCCTATGGAAACTGTTTTAGTAAATCAAGAAGCTACTGTTGTATCTGAACCAATATCAGAAATCATGAAGTATTATCAAGAGTTTTCATTAAGTGATGTACATGCAAAAGCTGCTGTATTAGGTAGTGCTAATGTAAGAAAAGGTCCAGATGTTGGATATGATTTAGTAACTACTTTAAATAGAGGTACAATTGTAGAAGTTGTTGGGAAATCTGATAATGATTGGTATTTATTATATAATAACGGAGAGTATTATTTTACAATAGGAAGTAATATTACAATGTTAAATTATTTATATGATGGAATGACATTAAATGATATTGTTCCTAATTTAACCTTAGCTATACAACCTACTACAGGTTTAAATGTACGTGCTGAAGGAAAGAAAGATTCTAAAAAAGTTGGATATATTACTGGTTCTAGAACTTATAAAGTATTGGATCATTTAAGTAATAATTGGTATATGATTGATTATCAAGGTCAAATTGCATATGTATGTGGAGATTATTGTAAAGAAGTATATATGTTAGATGGTAATTTTTATCAATTTGTATATGCAAAACAAGATTGTTATTTATATGATGAATATGGAAATGTAAAAAGATCATTATCTAAGTATGAAGGTGGTACTGTATATAACGAAAATGATGAGTATTACTTAGTATGGTTAGGTGATGAATATGGTTATATGAGAAGAAGTGACTCTAAGATTGTACATGGTAAATTAGTCAATATTGATTTATCATTACAGCAATTAGAAATAATTGATGGAAGTAATTTATTATTCACTACTGATGTTGTTACTGGAAAAGATTCTTCTCCATCTGATCAAGGTTATTTCCAAATTAATGGTATTCGTCATGATACTTATTTAACTGGTCCAAATTATAGTGTTCATGTAGATCATTTTGCACCATATAATGGTGGTGAAGGATTGCATGATGCTAAATGGCAAAATGGTCATTTTGGAGATGTTAGTTATTATCATTCAGGTGGTAGTCATGGATGTATTAATATGCCTCCAGAGAATACACAAGAAGTATTTGATAATATTGATAGAGAAACACATGTATTAGTACATAAATAAAAAGGACTTTCATAGTCCTTTTTATTTTTTATTATATATAATTGGATAGTTTATTTCCGTGTTTTTTAATCTTGTTACTTCTATTGTTCCATTGTTATATTTTTTGGTAAGTACTTTGGCTTTTTCTATTACTTGTTCTTGATATAGTTCTGGAGATGTTCCATAGAATCCATAAAAATTGCTTAATGAAGAATGAACACAACCACACATTGCTACATAGAAGTCTTTTTGATTACGAATAGCACTTTCTAGTATTGTTTCAGTTGCTTCACATGGCATTATGCCTACTACTAAATCTGTATTTGATATGTCAGTATTATTTGTAAAGTCTTCATTATGAATTGTCATATTTGGATATTTAGGTTCTAATTCTACTAATAATGGTTCATAGATTGTTATAGTTCCTTTTCCTATATGTTTTTGTTCACTTGCTAAAAGATTAGCAAATGCTGGTATTCTACCTGATCCAATTTCTACAATATTACCGTCTATTGGAAATAGTTGTTTTATCAAGCGTAAATGTTTATGATAAAAGGATGCTGGAGATGGCATTATGTCTAATTCACTATATACTTGCATAAGAATGTCAGGAGCACAATTATTATGAATTTCTTTTAAAAAATTATCTTCGATGTATTCCCATGCTTCTTTAGAATATTTATGAGCATATTTCTCAGCAAATTTTTGGAATCTACTTTTTAGTTTAGAATTTATCATAATAAAACCTCCATTTCGGAGGTTTAGTTTATATTATTTTATTTTCTTTGTCAAAATTTTTCCTTCTCTATGAAGAGAATCTGTAAAATAATAAGAATCTAGTATAATATAGTTTTCCTTTATTGTTCCAACTAAAAAGCCTGGTCTTGCATCTGGTAATTGAACAAAATCATCTGATAATGTTGGGATACTAATACTTTTTTCTTTATAGTAAGATATTTTATGAGAATGACCTTTTAGTTGTAATTCTGTATCTGCTTTTGGAATAGGTATTTTATATTTTTTTGTCGTATGATTTAGAGAAATTCTATTTCCTAGCCATGTTAGATAAGCTTTTTTAAAACCTAGTAAATGAAAATCTTGTCTTTGATCTAGTATTTCCCAGAATATATCATTCTTTTTTAAAGTATTGTAGTCATGATTACCAAATAAAATGTAGTTTTGGATTTCTCGACTATAAGGATAGTCTGTTATAACATGTTGGACTTGTCTAATTTCATCTCTGTATTGGTTTAAAACGTTTGTCATGGTACTTTGAATTAAATCTCCACCATGTAATATTGTATGAATGTTATTATCTTCTGCAAATTTATATGCTTCTCTTAAATAATCTAAGTTTTCATATTTGCTACCTAGATGTGTATCAGAAATAATTAGTACTTTTTCTTCATCAATAGAATCATAAGAAACATAATCTGTTATATCGATTTCAGGTATCATCTGATGTATAAGATAGATTGTTTCATAGAATGATAGGTGCATAATATCAGCTATTTCATGGACATTACATCCTTCATAGAACAATTGTTGAATAGCATGTTTTTCTTCTCTTCTGAAATCTGTTCTATTTAACTTCATATTATCACCCCTAATCAGGTATATATAATAACAAAAAGATGGCTTATTCGCCATCTTTTTCATGTATTTCTTCTATTAATTTTTCAATTTTATCACCATATGCTATGGAATTATCATATTGAAATCTTAAGGAAGGTGTATGTCTAAGTTCTATTCTACTTGCTATTTGTGTTCTTAAATAGCCTGCTGTAGAATCATTTAATTCTTTTTCTAGTTGTTTATGTGATTTTTCCATTAAAGATGTAAAGTATATACGAGCTAAACCTAAGTCGTTTGTTACTTCTACATTTGTAATTGTAATTTGTTTTAGTAGTTCATCATGTGCTTCTGTACTGCATATTTCCATTAGAACTTGTTGTATTTCTGAACCGATTCTTTTTAATTTGATTTGATTCATCTTTTTACCTCTACTGTTTCAAATACTTCTAAAGTATCTCCTACTTTAATATCTGAATAGTTTTCTAATGTTAAACCACATTCATAACCTTTTTTAACTTCTTTTGCTTGATCTTTTTCTCTTTGTAAAGAAGATATTTTTGTTGTTGTAACAACAATACCATCTCTAATTAAACGACAATCAGCACCATTTTTAACAACACCATCTGTTACATAAGATCCTGCAATATTTCCTACTTTAGAGAATTTAAATATTTTTCTGATTTCAACATTACCAATTATTTTTTCTTCGTAAACTGGTGCAAGCATTCCTTTCATGGCTGCTTCCATTTCTTCTACTAGTTTATAAATGATGGTATATAGTCTTATATCTACACCATATTCTTTCGCCATTTCTTTTGTAGAATTAGATGGTGATACACAGAATCCTAAGATAATTGCGTTAGATGCTTGAGCAAGAACTACATCTGATTCAGTAATTGTTCCAATACCACTACGAATTACTTTTACTTTTACTCCGTCAACATCTATTTTTTCTAAAGCATTTTTAACAGCTTCTTCTGAACCTCTTACATCTGTTTTTAAGACAACATTGATTTCTTTTGTATCTGAATCAATAGATGCAAATAGATTATCTAAAGATAAAGTCTGTTTTTGGAATTTATGTTCACGAGCTGCGATAGCACGTTTTTCAGCAATTGTTTTTGATTCACTTTCAGTTTCGAAAGCCATGAATTTGTCACCAGCTGATGGATTTTCATTTAATCCTGTTATTTCTACTGGTGTAGATGGTCCAGCTTCTACGATAGAATTTCCTAGATCATCTTTCATTGTTCTTACTTTACCATAAGTTGTTCCAACTACAATAGGATCTCCTAGACGTAACGTACCATTTTGAATAAGTAGTGATGCTACTCCACCAATATTTTTATCCATTTTTGATTCAATGACAGTACCCATTGCATAACGAGATGGATTGGCTTTCAATTCTTGCATTTCGGCAATTGCTAGTAATGTTTCTAGTAATAAATCAATTCCTTCTCCGCTTTTTGCTGAGATGTTAACAAATGGAATATTTCCTCCCCATTCTTCTGGAGTGATATTATGTTCTGCCATCTCTGTACGTATTTTTTCTGGATTAGCATCTGGTTTATCAATTTTGTTAACAGCAACAACAATTGGTACATTAGCAGCTAAAGCGTGGTCAATTGCTTCTTCTGTTTGAGGCATTACTCCATCATCTGCAGCAACTATGATAATAACAATATCTGTGATACTAGCTCCACGCGCACGCATTTCTGTAAATGCAGCATGTCCTGGAGTATCAATAAATGTTATTTTATGTCCGTTTTGTTCTACTTGATAAGCACCAATTGCTTGTGTAATTCCTCCATATTCTGAATCAACAATTTTACTTTTACGTATTGTATCTAGTAGAGTTGTTTTACCATGGTCAACATGTCCCATAATCGTAACAACTGGAGGTCTTTCTTTTTTATCTTCTTCTCTATCATTTGCTTCGAATTCTTCGAAGTTAGAAACGTCTTGTGTTTCTTCTTTTTTTAATGTTTTATTATAATCTAGTGATAATACAGATGCTGTTTCAAAGTCGACTGGATTGTTTAATCCAATCATAAGACCTAAAGTCATTATTTTTTTGATAATCTCTGTTCCGCTAACACCTAATACATCTGCTAATTCTTGAACAGTCATTCCTTCTTTGTATAGAACTACATTTTCTTCTTCAGCATTATTCATTAGTTTTTCTTTGTGTTTATACATTTCTTTTCTTTTAGACATGTATTCATCTTTGGAACTTTGTAACTGACTCTTCTTTTTTAGTTTTTGCTTTTTATTGGTATTTGCAAAGTTTTTATCTAAGTTATTAGATTCTACTAAATCAGCAACATCTTCATCAATAGCATCTTCTTCTTCATAATCTGTTTCTGAATCTGTACTAATTAAATTAATTGTGTTATCTAGGATAATAATATCGTCTTCTGATAACTCATCATTACCATCTTTTACATTAATACCTAATTCATTACATTTCTTTAGGATCTCTGCTACTGAAAGTCCTGTATCAGTTGCATATTCTTTTACACTCATCATATATTACTCACACTCCTCTTTCTATTTTATTTTTTCTAACATTTCATCATATGTTTCATTTGGAATAGGAACTTCTAAAATACGGTCTAGTATTTTAGATGAACGAGCTTTTTCTATTACTTCAGCATCTTTTTTAAGATATGCTCCTCTTCCATTGGCTTTACCAGTTAAATCTACTACAATTTCTCCTTCTGGAGTTCTAACAACTCTTAGAAGGTCTTTTTTTAGTGTTTTTTCTTTGGTAACAACACATGTTCTTTCAGGCATTTTTTTCATGTAAATACCTTCTTTCTAGTTATTTCCTTCTTCATTAACTTGATTTAATGTTTTTACTTCTATTTTATATTTTGTTAATTTAGAAGCTAATTTAATGTTTGTTCCTTTTTTACCAATTGCAAGTGATAAATTATCATCATTAACAATTGCTAATGCTTCTTTTTTCATAGGATCTGTAATTGTTACAATAGCATCTTTTGCTGGACTTAAGGCATTCTTAATAAATTCAGCTGGATCACTATTGTCTTTGAAAGCAAGTAAGATACAAACACTAAAATATTTGGTAATACCAAACTCTAGAAGTAGTATTGTATCGGCTTTGAAGTTGGGTATTAGTATGAGTATGATAGGAGTCATTAGTGGTGAATTTTTAGTTAGTAAAGAAGGCCTTGGTTATTTAATTATTTATGGTACTCAAATCTTTAATATGAATTTGGTAATAGGTGGAATATTATTACTTGTTATTATTTCATATGGAATGTATTTCATTGTAAAAAAAATAAGGTGATTTACCTTATTTTTTTAATTTCTATTAATGGTTTATATTTTTTCTTTTCTTCTACTATAGGTTCTTCATGTCTTTTTTCCATTTCAATAAATGGTTCTATTTTTTTAGGAGCCGTTTTTTGTTCAACTTTTACTTGTACTTGCTTTTGTTCTAACTTTTTAGGTGGCTCTGTATGAATTTCAACATTTATTTTTTTCTCTATAGCAGGATTTTCTGTTTTTTTCGTTTTTCTAGAAACTGTTTTAATTGTTTTAGGATTCAAATTTAAATTCTTTTTCTTGGTTGTCTTCTTTTCTGTATGTAATTCTCTTTCACGTAATGCCTTTATATCTTCTCCTTCAGGTCTTTCAATTTTCATCCTTTTGTTTTCGTGATTTACAATTTGAGTTAACTCAATTGTTTGAGTTAGTTCTGGTTTAAATTCTGTTTTTAATTCAATTGTTTCTTTTTCTTTTTTAGGAACATTTTTTCTTTCTGGTGCTTTTTTCTTTTGATTTTTTGTTGGTTCTACTGATTTAACTTTAATCTTACGTTTTGTTAAATAGTTTTCTTTTTCAACAATCTCTTCTTGCTCTTTTTCTTTTTGAGGCTTTACTGGTATTTTTTCCATATCAGCAATCATTTTATCGAGCTTTTCAATTTTTGTATCATATTCTTTGATTTTACTTGTTAATTCATCTGTATCTAATATTTCTATTGTTTTGTTTAGTACATAAGGATTTTCTTTAATTTTTGGCAAATCAACTTCTTGTTTTTCACGTACTGGAAGATTAGTCCCGGTAGAAATCTTTGTAGGTATATCTGCTGTGTTAACTTTAATTGGTTTACTAGGTTTTGTATCTTTTTTATATTTGTTTGTTGATACAAAGACAGTTTTCTCAGTATATCTTTCTAAGAATCCTTCAGGTTCACTTTCACTTCTATTTAGCGATTCAATTAAGAAGTTTTTCGCTTTTAGTTCTTCTTTAATCGCTATTTTTCTTTCTTTTTCAATGCTTTTTTGTTCTTTTTTTCTTTCAATTAGTGATTCTTCTGTTGTACCTACAACTGTATTTACTTTCTTTCTTAATCCAAATAAGTCAATTAGTTTGTATATTTCATACAATACATAAATAGATACTGGTATCAGTAGTAAAAACAACCATCCTTTTTGATTAGCTAATAAGAATTGTAATCTTCCTAGTAATGGTATTACAAATAGTTCTTTTCCAATAACTTGATCATATTTTACATATAAACTATCTGGTTCACTATTATTATCTCCTTGTGTCATGTATTCATAGGTTCCATCTGGCAATGTATTGATAAATGTAACTCTATGTGTAATAGTCATTCCTTCGGATGTTGGAGAAGCGGAAACATATGTTATGATATCCCCTACTTGAATATCTTCGGGATTATTTACTCTGGTATTTACAACTACGTCATATACATTAATAACTGGTGTCATACTAGGACTTACAATTGTATAAATAGATACCGCTGGTTTATAGTTTTCATCATTGGCGTGCATCTGAGAAGAAATAATATAATATACTAAAAATGCGACACAAAAGCACACTAAAGCAATTACTATGTAACCTAGTAATTTTAATATTTTAATAAGAATATTTTTGATTTTATTTTTATTCATATGTGCCTCTATTCTTAGTTTAATTCTCTTATTAAAAATTGTAAATATTCTATTCTAGTAGATTCGTATCTGATTTTTTTTGAACAACATCTACATTGGCTTTATAGTAATTTGAATAATCATCTATAGAACCAGTAAAATTTACTTTAATCGTATATGTAAAAGTTTCTTCAGGATCAATAGTTACATTACTAAGTATTTCTCCATCTGATAGAGGAAGTTCTTTGGATGTAATCTGTTGATTATCTTTTTCAATGCTATATTTTAAATTATTTGTTGCTAATAAAGATGATTTAATAGAGGATAATTTCAAACTGAAAGTAATTTTGTTATTTCCTTCATTCGTAATTTGAATTGTTTTAGGATCTGATAAAGAATAATCGTTTCCTATTCCTTGTAAGTCGAGAATATTGCCGTTATTATAGGTGATTGAAAGGGTTTCATAATAATTTTTAGATTCTTCGACATTCTTTGTAATTTCATCTTTTGTATTTATATAAGCTTTGGCAGAAAAAAACAAACTAATAATAACACTAATTAATGATATACACATAATAACAAGCATTACAATGAATCTCTGCTCTGTTTTTTTTGCTTCGGCTTTAATAAGGATGCTATATTGGGTTTCTAATTCTTTACTGAATTCTTCATTTTTTTCCATCCCTACCACTTCCTTTTTATTCTGTTACTTTTACTTTATATGTACCTCCGAAAGTATTGTACAAATTGTATGATTGATCGTATCCGGTTTGTACAAAACGAACAGTAATTGTACAATCATTAGATTTATTGGTTTTTAGTTCTAGACCTTCTAGAATCATATAATCCGCTTCGGTGATTGGCATTTTTCGGTTTTCTACTTTTTCTCCATTCGAACAGGAAATAGTATAGAGGAACTCCTCTGGATGAGTTCCCGAAACTCCTTCTCTTTCTGTATTCCAGGTAGAAGAAACATTTGACCATTCGATGTTGTATTTTATTGTATTAGAATTGTTATTTATGATAGAAAAATTTTGATATAAAGTGTAACCGGGTTCTAAACTGGATAGATTTAGATTGTTGTTTTGATAATAAATAATTGATGTGCTTTTATAAGTATTATTGGTTGCTATTACTTCATTGCTATTAATCTCCGTCTTGTTTTTTTCACTGTTATAAACTAAACTTGAACAAATGATAGATGAAATCGCTGTAACCACGGAAAAAAAGACGGCTAGTATTATCCACTTATTATTCATCCCAATCACCCTTTATTATATAAATAATAACAAAAATAGCGCCTATTATCAAGATTATATTTGTGATTCACTTTATTGAAAATATGATATAATACTCTGGAGGTGTTAGTATGAAACTAAGTATAATTATTCCATGCAAAAATGAAGAAGGTAACGTTGAAGAATTATATACAAAGATTAATGATGTGTTAAACAAAATTAAATATGAGGTAATATTTATTGATGATGGTTCTACAGATGGAACTTTTCAGAAATTAAGTGAAATATATGAAAAAGATGTTAAACACGTTAAAGTTATTTCTTTTTCAAGAAATTTTCAAAAGGAAGCAGCTATGTATGCTGGTTTAACACATGCTACTGGTGATTACACTTGTATTGTTGATGGTGACTTGCAACAGAATCCTAAGTATTTGTTAGATATGATTGATTTTTTAGATAACAACCATGATTATGATGAAGTTGCCATGGTTATGAAAAATCGTACTGTAGATAGTGGTTTTATGAAATTCTGTAAAGGAATCTTTTATAAATTAATTGATTCATTAAGTGAAGTTCATTTTGAAAATGCAGCTTCTGATTTTAGAATGTTTCGTAAAAATGTTAGAAATGCTGTTATTTCTTTATCAGAAAAGAGTAGATTTTCAAAAGGAATATTTGCTTGGGTAGGATTTAATATTAAATATTTACCTTATGATGTAGAAGAAAGAAAAAGTGGAAAGACTTCTTTCAATTTTAAAAGAAGCTTATCATATGCACTAGATGGTATTTTATCATTTACATTTAAACCTCTTAAGATTTCTATTACTTGTGGTTTTTTGACTTTCTTAGCATTCTTGATTTATCTAATTGTATTACTGATACGTATTATCGGATTTGATGCAGAATTTATGTTGGGTCATGCTATTATATTATTGTTATTGTTCTTCTTTGGTGTTCAATTTATTTTAATTGGTATCTTAGGAGAATATATTGCTAAGATTAGTAGTGAAGTAAAGAATAGACCTGTATATATCATTAAAGAAAAACTAGGATTTAATAAGGAAACAATATTATAGAATATTGTTTTTTTATGGTATGATGTTTATACAAGGTATCGAGGTATTTTTATGGAAAAATATATTCAAATTCTTTTTGCATTTTTTACCATATTACTTGTTCCCCTAGTAATCATGGACTATTCTTGGGGGGATTCTGGATGGGATACGGATTATTCTGGTGGAGATAGTTGGTCTTCTGGTGATTCATGGTCTTCTGGTGACTCGTGGTCTTCTGGCGGGTATGACTCTTCTAGCAGGGATTATCATTCATCTTCTAATTCAGAACATAATCATTATACTTCTGATATAGATTATGAAATGGCAAAAATCATTTTAAAAATTATATTATTTGTGTTTTTTCTATATATTTTAGTTAGTATTCTTACTCCAAAAAGATCAAGATATACTCATAGTAGCTACGAGGAATATTATGATATGAATATTAAAGATTTACAAAGAATATTTCCTTGGGAAACATTGGATTCTATTAAAGAAATGGCATATGATAAGTTCATCAAAATACAAAATGCTTGGATGAATTTTGACTATGATACCTTAAAAAAGGAATGTTCCGATGAATTATATAATACTTATTATGAACAGTTGGAAGTTTTAAAGCTTAAAAAACAACAAAATATTATGAGTGATTTCGAAATTTCCAGTATACGTGTTGTAAGTGCTGAAAAAGAGAATAATTATTGTAGTGTAGTTGTTTACTTAAGCGTTGCTTTTTATGACTATGTTATTGATAGTTCAAATAACGTTATCCAAGGCAATAAATATATGATGATTAATAATCATTATTTGTTAACATATATACGTCCTATTCAAGAGGAAAAATATACTTGTCCTAATTGTGGAGCGGAATTAAATAATCCATATGATAAAAGATGTGCTTATTGTAGAACAAAGATTAATATTCCTATGGTTAACGAATTTGTTTTAAGTAAAAAAGTAAACGAAAGGACTACTAGAATTGGGTGATAGTATTATGAGTATTAAAGAATATTGTGAAATAGATTCTAATTTTGATGAATCTGTCTTCCTTTCGAAAGTTGCAAATATGTTTATTAAGTTTTATTCTTCTATTTCTACTAACAAGTTAGAAACTGTTAAACATTTTGTTAATGATTCAGTTTATAATCTCGGGCTAAATGAAATTAAGGAAAATAAATCTAAGCAAATGATTCATATGTATGATATGTTAAATGTAAAAGATAGTAAAATCATATCTATAGATGAAACTGATGAATACTATGTTATTTGTGTTTCTATTACTGCTAGATATTTAGATTATTATTTAGATGAAAAATCTTATAAAAGAATATCTGGAGATGATAAGAATAGAATTGAAATTCCTTATATTCTTGAATTATCTAAATCCAAGAATAGTAAAGAAAATACATTAGTAAAAAGATGTCCAACTTGTGGAGCATCTTTACTGATTAATTCTTCTGGAAAATGTGAATATTGTGGCTCTATATATAATTTAGAGGATTTTGATTATATTATAACTAAGATTGATAAATCTTAGTTTTTTATTTCAAATAAATCTGTACTACTTTTCATTATATTTTTTGTTTTTAATGATTTATAAATGGATTGTCCTCCTATCCAAGATATACATCCTACAAAAATAGATAAAGGAATGGATAAAGATGTAAATAAAATACTTATAGAAAAACCAACGATAATAGAAATAATAATACTAAGAACACCTGTAATTCTTGATGTAGTTAAGTATAATGATTCTTTTAATTTTTGTATACAGATTGTTGATATTGTACCACAGAGTGTACTTAACCAAATAATGCTCATAAATAAGTCCATATTAAAATTCATAATTCCTCCTATCAAATGATATGAGTTAAAAAAAAGAAACATTACTGTTTCTTTAAATGATTAAATTTTTTTCGAATATCTTTTTTTCTTTTTTCGTTTGGTAATAATATATACTTCTTTCTTTTTAATAGAATAGATCCTTCTTTAATATTTTTGGGAAGATTATCTATCGAAATATTTATTGTTTTTTTAGTATATATATTTTCTAAAGTAACAATATTATCTTCTATTCTGTCAATTATATATTTCATCTATTTCACTCCATCTGTATCTGTTTCAATATAATCTATTTGAATATTGTTACCATCACTAGTTAAAATAATTGTCCCTAATTCTGATGTAACATAGATATCATTTGTAAATTTTTTGATTCTATTTAAAGTAGATTCATGCGGATAGTGATAATCATTTTCTTTTCCGCAGGATATGATAGCATATTTCGGAGTAGCTTTATTTAGAAAGTTTAGAGAAGAAGCATGTTTAGAGCCATGATGAGCAATTTTTAATACATCAATATCAATATTACTATCTAATATTTGTTGTTCTGTATCGTATGTAGTATCTGCTGTAAATAGGTAACTTGTAGATTTATAGTCCATTCTAACTATTATGGAACTTCCGTTTAAGTCTTCTTCATCTGTACCAGTATATATTATTTCGAAAACACATTCTTCCATTTGGAACGTTTCTCCTATTTTGGGAATAGTTATTTGTAATTTTTTCTTTTCAATTGCTTTTAAGACGTCTTCATAGGATTTCGTTGTTGTTGTTACATCTGGCATATAAATATTATCTATTTCAAAATTTTTGATAATATTATCTATTCCTCCAATATGATCTTCATGAGGATGCGTAGAAATAATGTAATCAAACTTTGTTATATGCAGCTCATTTTTTATATATTCTACTAATTTTGGACCATCTTCATTATTTCCAGCATCTATTATCATATTATGACCATTATTGGTTATTAAAATACTTTCAGCTTGACCTACATCGAAGAAATATATTTTTAAATCTGAAGATATTTCTTGTTGTTCTGGTTCCAATAAATCTTTGATAGAAGATTTATTGGATAATACCAATAATCCTACAAAAAGAATAAAAATAATTGTATAGAATAATTCTTTTTTCTTCATGGTATCACCTTATTAAGTATGGTATCATTCTATCTATTAAAAATCAATTTAGTGATGTATTTTTTTTGTTCTTCAATTATAATGAATATAGAAGAAGGTGTTGTATGAAAAAGAGTGGTTTTAGTTGGTTAGCAGTTATCATTATTGCTCTTGTAATAACAGGGATTTGTTCTCCATTTATATTTCAATTAGGTATGAAATATGCCAATAAGGATGAAGAGAAACAAGATAAGGAAGAAACAAAAGAAGATTTAAATTGGATTCAAAAGAATCAAGCTATGTCTATGGCTTGGTTAGACAATAATTTACTTGTGTTAACGAAAGATGGCAAGAAAATTAAAATCAATAGCCAAGAATTGGATAGAAATACAAAATTATTCTATTTGGATGATAAAATATACGCTTTCTCTTTTGGAGGTAATGATGGTAGTGAATTAGGATACTTTGATTTAAATAACAATAAAAATTATACACTAATAAAATCATTTACAAGAGAAACTATTCCAGAATCTCTAATCGTTGTAAAGAATCATGCTTATATTACATTAGCTGGTAAAAATTATATTATTGATTATGATTTAGAAGAAGAAAAAGATACAAAATTATATTATTTTGATGATTATTTTAGTGTTGCTGGACATGGTAGTTTTATGTTGTACTATGTTAATAATCAAGTTTATTATCTAACAAGAGGTACTCCAGGTCGTGATCCTAATTTTGGTAGTATTGATTTAGAAACCGGAGAGAAAGAAAAGATAACAAATACTGGATATGTTAAATTTATTTATCATAATAAATTTGTATTTAATCATGACTATTATGATAAAAACGAATATAAAACAGAATACTATGAGTATGATACAAATACTAAAAAAATAACTAAGATATCTGGTTCTCACTTAGATGGCGGTGGTTCAATCGAAGACTCTATGATTGTACCTGTGAATGATTATTATATTTATACTACTGGTGATGGTGAATTATACCAGTTTAAGGATGGTGAAGAGGAAAAATTAATCGATGTAGATTTGTTTCCTTATACATTTGTTAAGGTTAGCGAAAAAGAAATCTTATTAAGTGAAGGTGGTCTTTGCGAAATGAGTGATTGTAATTTTAAGCAATATATATATAATATTCAAAATAATAAATTAAAAGAAACAAAGGATTATTCTGATGTTTATTATGAAAGTGTGGAATATTTTGAATAAAAAATAGATTAGAAATTCTAATCTATTTTTTTATTTATGATATCTAATATTTCTTGTTTCATATCTTCATCTATTAAATTATTAATAATACTATTAAAGTTAGCATTAATAATTAATCTTTTAGATTCTTGTTCATTTAAACCTCTACTCATTAGATAGAATAGTTTATTGTGATCTATTTTACCAGAGGATACTCCATGAGCTCCTGTTACAGATTCTTCACTACATAATAATACTGGTAAGGATTTGGAAATTGCTTCATCTGAAAGAATTACACAGTTTTCATTTTCTTCTCCAATAGAATCTTTGGATCCAGATAGAAAATCTATTGTTCCTTTGAAACTTTTTTTAGCTTTACCATCTATGGAGCCTTCAATTTTCATATTTCCAATTGCTTTGATACCTTTAATAATCATATAATCATTTATATCTACAATATCTTCATTATTAGCAACATATATATTATTAAACATATTTTTGGACTCATATGAAATTAAATTACTAAAGTAATTAGAGATTCTAACTTTTCCACCTAAATCTATGAAATTGTAGTCTAAATTAGCTTTTTCTTGAAGCTCGTTTTCCATCGATATTAAACTTATCGAAGAATCATCTATCGTATTAATAACATCTAATCTTAGATTACTATATTCTTCTAAATTTGTAATTATTTTAGAAGAATGAAATCCTTTTCCTGTAAATTTAATAATAATTTCTGCTATTGTATTTTTAGATATATTAATTATGATGTTATTAACTTGAAAGTTATTCACATCACAATTTATAATGATAGGTTTTTTTGTATCATTTTTGATTTCTAGTTTCGTTTCTAAATATTCATCTAGTGATAGTCCTATTCTACTTTGAAAATTCTTTTTTATTGTAGATGTTCCTTTATTATCCTCTAGATTTAATATATCAAGTTCTTTAAAATTGTATTCTTTTGGTATTTCTAAATCTAATGTAATATCATTGATTTGAAAATTATTAGAGGTTCTAATTGGAGTTTCATTAAGAATGTAAGTTTTCATATTAACCAATCGTCCCTTCTAGTTCTAAATCAATTAAACGGTTCATTTCTACTGCATATTCTACAGGTAAATTTTTACTAATTGGTTCTGCAAATCCCCTTACTATTAAAGCTTTTGCTTCCTCTTCACTTAATCCTCTTGTCATAAGATAATAAATAGCAGCATCGCTAATTTTTCCTATTTTTGCTTCATGTGCAAATTCTACTTCTTCTGTTTCTAATCTGTTAACAGGAATCGTATCACTACGAGATATACTATCTAACATAAGCGATTCACATGATAGAGATAATTTGCTATCTTTGGCATTGCTTTTTACCCATGCATTACTTCTAAATGTACAGATTCCACCATCTTTACTGATTGACTTACTATTTACTACTGTACTTGTATGTGGAGCATTATGAACTACTTTGATTCCTGTATCCAGATTTTGACCTACCCCGGCAAAGGAAATACCCGTATATTCACATCGTGCATATTCTCCGTTTAGTATATTCATAGGATATAACATGGATATTTGAGATCCAAAGGAACCAGCTACCCATTCTATTGTTCCATGAGCTCCTACTAAACATTTTTTAGTATTGAGATTTAGCATATTTTTAGACCATAGAATAATATCTACTTTTTCACCATTTAATTCTTTTAAAATAGAACTGATACGAGATCCTCTTTCTCCAATACATGCTCCAATAGCATCGATTCTTTCTTCTGTAGATTCAACAGCAACTTTACTTCTTACACCTGCTTCTCTAGCAACAGCGTGAAGGATGATCGTTCCATCTGCTAATTCTGGAATTTCAGATTCGAATAATCTTTTTACGAAACCATAGTGTTTTCTTGATAATAGAATTAATGGTCCTTTCGTATTAGATTCTACTTTTGTTACATATACTCTAATAGTTGATCCCATGGTAACTGTTTCTCCTGGAATCATTTCACTTTTTGGTAAGATACCTCTTGTTCTACCTAATTCTACATAGTAATTACGAGCATCTTCCATAGCTAGTGTTCCAACTAGCATTTCGTCTTGCTTATCAGCAAATTCACCGATAATTGATTCTTTTTCAGCTTCTCTTATTTTTTGCATGATAACTTGTTTCGCAGTACCTGCTGCTACACGTCCAAAATCTTTTGGAGTTACTTCTTTTTCGATTGTATCTCCTACTTTAACATCTGGATCTAATTCTTTAGCATCTTCTAATAGAATTTGAGCATCAATATTGATTTCTGGTGGTACGTCTATTTCATTTCCTTCTTCATCAATTGTTGTTTCTCCTTCATCGATTTCTGGAACTACTACATAATATGACATTACTTTAATTTCACCAGTTGTTCTATTAATATCTACTCTAACGTTTGTTTTAGAACCAAAGTTTTTCTTATATGCAGTTGCTAATGCTAATTCCATAGCTTCAAATACAGTATCTTCACTGATTCCTTTTTCTTCTGTGATGTTTTTTACAGCTTTGATAAAAGCTTCTGGATCCATATGTCCAGTTTCTTCTACCATATCTTTTTTCTTTCTTGGCATATTAATTCTCTCCTTTTTCTTTACTTACGATATCTAAGATGTATGAATCATCGATTAAATCTAGTTTGTCAATGATAGGATTTATAACGTCTGTTGCTTCTACAATTGTGTCTAAATCAATACCATTTACCTTGTCTAATTCAATTCTTAAGAAATTATAATTGCCTTCTGTTTCATATTTAACAGAGTCAACGATGATATTCATATCATTCATAGGTCCAGTAATTTCTTCTTTGATTGTCTCTAATACTTTGTTCATGATTCACCTCTAACTAATAATAAAAGTGGGATATTACGCCCACTTAAATCTGATACCTAGATTATACCATAAAAATCTTAGATTGCAACTAATTTTCATTGAGAATATGTGTTTTTTGTAGTATTATTAAAGAAGATAGGATGGTGCATATGAAGAAATATACATTAGCTTCGATTGCTTTGTTGATGTCTCTTTGTGTTATTTTAAGTTTGTCTTTAGTTGCCATTAAATTTTCTTCATATGATGAACAACCAGAAAAAGATGATAATGAACTTGTTATAAGTGATTTTGATAAAATGAATTATATGCAAAGTTTTGATGTTGCAGATTTTAGTGATGGGAAAGTGAATACAATAGATATTGCTTCCAAGCAATATGTAAATAATACAATATCTATTGTTGATAGTGATTTTCAGTTAAGTGAAGAATTGAGTCAGAAGATATATGATACTATTCAAGGTTATGGAGCTGCGAATTCTTTCTATATTGTTAGTTTAGATGATGGAATGACTATTGGTTATAATGTTGATAAAGGTTATGAAACTGCTTCGTCTATTAAAGCTCCTTATGCTTTATATGTGTATGAAGAAATTGCTAAAGGAAATATTGATCCTGATATGAAGATTACTTATGAGCCATATTTTTTTAATAAGGGTACAGGAGTTGTTAAAAAGGCAGCTTACGGAACAGATTTTACAGTAAGAGATTTGGTTTATTATTCTATTCATGAATCTGATAATGTAGCTCATATCATGTTACATAAAACTTTTGGTGTTAAAGGTTATAATCAAATGTTAAGTAATTTAGGAACAAAGCAATTATATTTAACTGCAGCAAATCCTTGGGGATTTACTTCACCACGTAGTGCTGCTCTTATATGGCAAGAAATCTATAATTTTTCTATTCAAGAAGAAGAAGGTATCACATTTTTAAATATATTATCAAATGGTAAGTATAATTATTATAAAGAAATTATGCCTGATATTCCAAGTGCTAGTAAAGCTGGATTTGCTAATAAAGATGTAGTTGAAACAGGGATTGTTTTTGATGAACATCCTTATATAGCTATTGCTGTTGCTAATAAAGGTGGAAAAGTTGGTGCTTATACACAGGTATTAAAATTAATTAATCATATGAATGATATAATGATTGAATATGATTCGTATTTAGATAACCAATAAAAAAAAGATACTCAATTGAGTATCTTTTATTTTACAAAACCATTTTGAACAATTTTAGATTCGTTTACTACCATAAAAGCATTTGGATCGATTTTATAGATTACATCTTTTAAATGATCTAAATTACGACTATTTAAGGTAATAAATAAGATATTATGATCTGTATCATTATATGAAGAACTTGTATTTACTACAGATACACCAAAACCTTCATCTCTTATTAAATTAATATTTTTTAATGAGGCTTTCGTTGTAGTTACTTCAACGCTCATCAGTGTATTTACAAATTTACTAGCTATATATGTCCCTATAATATTTCCTGCAGTATAACCTCCTGCATACGCAATAACAATCCATATACTATCATAGTCAGTATTTAAAGCTTCTCTGGCTACTAGAAACCAAATAAAGATTTCTATGAAAGCTAGTATTCCACTTTTTAATGTTTTTCCTCTTACAGAATAAACGGTTTTAATTGTTCCTAAAGATACATCTGCTATTCTAGCAAAGAAGATCTTTAAACATAATAAAAATAATTCCATGTTATCAATGTCCTTTTATTAAAATAATAATTATAAATAGTATGATTACTGCAATAATTAATAATACACCTTTTCCTATTTTAGCATCATTATTTGTATTTTGGTTTGTTTTATAGTAAGCAGTATCTTTACTACGGAATTCGTTCCATTTGGGATCTAATATTTCTTTCATTTCCTTTTGTTGAGATATTGGTATCATTCTACCACACTCTGGGCATACTCCACCTCTTGTAGGAAGAGCTGCTCCGCAATATTTACAATTCATATTATCACCTACTACAATTTTATCATGAAATATAAATATAAGTATATTTAATCTTCATATTCTTCAATGAATTGATTTCCTTTATGACCTTCATCACTTGGTTCTTCTCTTAGTAAGTCATTGTAATCTTGTTGACGTAATGCTTCGTAAACCATAATGGCAACTGTATTAGATAAGTTTAGTGCTCTTACTTTATCTGTCATTGGCATACGCATACAAGTATCTAGATGTGGTTTAAGAATATCTCTCGGTATACCAGTAGATTCTTTTCCAAAGACAAAGAATAAATTTTCATTGGAATTACTATAATCAAATGATGTATGGGGTTTATGTCCGTATCTTGTTAAAAAATAAAACGTTCCATTATCTTTATTTTTATTATAGAAATCATCCCAATTTTCATATACTGTATAATCACAATAACCTATGTAATTTACTCCACTTCTTTTAATATATTTTTCATCTAAAGAAAAACCTAACGGTTTAATTAAGTGTAATTTCGTATTGGTAGCTACACATGTACGCATTATGTTTCCGGTATTTCCTGGTATTTCAGGTTCAAATAGCACAACATTTATCATAAAAACCTCCAAATAAATAAGACCAATAGGTCTTATTTTTTAATATTATTTACATCTAGTAACTTCTGGAAGTCACCTTTTGTCATAATTTGATTGTCTTCTCTAACAATTAAATCTACAACTTCTCCATCTTTAATATATAGAATTGTAGGTATGTTTTCAATATCTTTTCCTTCTAAATGAAGAGCATCATTTACTTTTTCTATTACATCTTTGTCATCTTTGATTTCTGTTACATTTAGATAATAGAATTTATCAGAAAGATCATAATCAACAATTAAGCTTTTTAGTTCTTTCTCCATGTTATATATTTCTTCAGATCCAGTGTAACTTACATAGATATAGTAAGTACTTAATGGTTCTGAAAGTACATCATTTACTTCACTTAAATCTTTTATTTCTTGCGAAATAATTTTTTCATTTACTAGATATGATTTGGACACTTTATTTTCTTTAATTACTTTGTACCATGCGAAACCATACCATGTAGCAACAATGATTACTAACACTATAACAGCAGCTAAACAATAATTTTTTAACGGAATGTATCGTTCATTTGTTTTTACAGTAGTCATAGCATCAATCCTTTCTATGTATTTATTTTATCATATATTATCATTTATTGCAAAAGCATTTTGGGCATTTAAATTATATGTAAAAAGTTTATTTACATATTCTATTTTTAGGAGGATTATATATGTTTTTTGAAGATGTTGCATTTCAATTGCAATCTGATCCATTTGATTATGAAAATGGATTCCAATATGGAAATATGTTTCCTAAGGAATATATTCCCTATAAAAATTATGATGTGCCAGAAGTAGTTCCTACTTCAGAGAAAGGTGATTTACTATTAAAGATTTATCAATATGATTTTGCTGTCAATGATTTGTCTTTATATTTGGATTTAAATCCGAATGATTCATCTATATATTCTTTATTTCAAAAATACACTGAAGAATTAAAAATGTATATTGATGTATATGAAAGTAAATATGGGCCTTTAGAATTAGATCATTCTGATGCGAATGAATATATGTGGTATCACAATCCATGGCCATGGGATAAGGAGGGTTCTCATGTATAAGTATTTCAAAAAATTAAATTACCCTATATGTATTAAGAAAAAAGATTTAAACATGGCAAAAGTTATTATTACCCAAATTGGAGGAGCCAATAGTGAATTATCTGCTGCTTTGCGTTATTTCTCGCAGAAATTTTCCATGCCAGATGATCGTGGAAAGGCTTTATTAAATGATATTGCTACAGAGGAAATGGGACATTTAGAAATGGTTTCTACTATGTTAAGTCAGTTGACAAAAGGTGCTACAATTGACGAGATTAAGGAATATGGTTTAGATCAATATTATGCAGATTTTGGTTTAGGCATTTTCCCTACCAATGCTAGTGGAGTTCCTTTCACAGCAAGTTATTTCTACTCTAGTGATGATGTTTTAGCCAATCTAAGTGATGATATGGCAGCAGAAGAAAAAGCAAGGGCAACTTATGAATACTTAATTAATTTAGCTACAGATCCTGATGTAATTGCTCCATTATTATTTTTGAGGCAAAGGGAAATTGTTCATTTTAATCGTTTTAAGGAATTATATGATTCTTATAAGAAGATGTTACAATAAAAAAAAAGGCCATAAGGTCTTTTTCTTATATCTTGTATAATTTGTTGTTTTTCTTAGCAATTGCTACTGCACTTATTGCAATGAATGCTCCAGCAGCTAAGATAGCATATGATGCAAACGCACCACTTGGTACATTTTCTCCTCCACCAGTTTTTAGGTGAATTTCTGTACATTTATTACCTATAGTTTTATTACCTGTTTCATTTCCTGTATTTCCATCAGAATAATAACTACCATTTGGTACAGCCCAAACTTTAACACATATGTCTCCACAACGAGATCCTGCTTTATAGTCTTTATTTGGATCTAATTGAACAACATATTCTCCTAGAATAGCTCCATCTGTTCCATAACTTGCTGTTGTTGTAACTTTACTCAAGTTTTTAAATTCATGTAATACTTCTTTTGAGAATACTGATGTTGTTCCTTTTGAATAATACAACACACAGTTTGATGAATTCAAATTATCAGCTGTAATTAATTGATTATTGGATGCAGTTGCTGCATCAAGCTTTGTATCAGCTAAATTATATTCTGATAATTTACATGTATATCCTCCTTTTTCTGCAGTTCCTGTAATGTAAGTGTTTCCAGAACTCATTAATTTTTGATTTTCTGCTGCTTTTTCAGTATCATCAAGTTTTACAGCATCAGCGTTATGACTAGATGCTTCTGCTAAAACGTCTGTTAAAATTAAGTTGTCATTTGTATATACAACACTTTTAAAACCATTTATTTTGTCTTCTCCACCATTCATATGGCCAATTACATAACAAGTTGATTTTTCTCCTTTTTCTAGACTTGTTGGTTGACAAATAACTTCCATATTATTGAAATCAATTTGTGCAGCTTTAACATTGTTTGGAACAATAATTGCAGCTAATGCAAATATAGCTACTAGAATAAAATTTTTGTATTTTTTCATTTTTCTCTCTCCTACTCCATACATTTATTTTCCTCTATTCTGATTTAATTATAACATGAATTTGTCTAATGTGATATTTTTTTTTGTTAATTTGTCAATTAATGTGTTATTATAAATATAGTATAGAGAAATAAAATAGGATAAATTGTGGTGATGATATGAAAAAAGTGGTCGTTATTATCGATGATAACTCCTTATCTTTTAAATATCGTAACAATAAACCAACCAATGAAAATCTTCTAAATACAAATGTTATTTCTAATAATGAACTTATATTTAGTGATGAATATATTAAAGAGAATAGGAAACTGGTTGGTTTATTTATAGCGGATTTAGCAAAAGAGAAAGGAATTCATAATATAAGTATTTCTACATGTGAACTTGCTGAATTATTATTTAACTTATTTAAAGGAATTAATAACATTGAATGTCTTACCTTAACAAATAACGAGAATTTATCCTATGCTTTATGTGAAAAAATATCAAGATCTAAAAATATTAAAAAATTAAATTGTTATGGTATTCCAACTTTTATGATTGAAATGCTTGACAAAGCAAATATAGAAGTAGAATCCAGAAATGAAGTTTTATTTACTAGTAATTTTACAGCAGAGAATAATTTATCCTCTTTTTCAAAAATGTATTATAAGAGAAGTGTAAAGTTCAGCAGTATATTGACCCCTGAAGATTTAGATGATTTTCAAACCTTTTGTAGTATTAATAATTATTTAAGAATTATTTATTTTGATAAGTATTCTTATGAAAGTGTTGAAAAGATTGGTCACATTCTTGAGAATAATAAAGAAAAGAATATCTTATTAGAAATTCATGATGATATTAATGATAATGATGAAATAATTAAATTAAAGAATTTAAATAAAGATTTTAAAAAGCATGGAATACGCGTTTCTTTAGTTTATTCTAAGGATTATTTAGAACAGAATTATTTACAACAAATTATCTTTACTACTTTAAAGCTATGTTCTATTTTAATTTTCTTAATTGTCTTTACAGTATTTGGTTACGTATTTTACAATAATTTTTCTTCTGAAAATAAATATAATAACATGGTTGATGAATTAGCGGTTATGGTTGAAGAAGATGAAAGCGAAGTTGAGGAAATTGTTGGCAGTAGTGAAGAACCTGAAGTTATCACTAAAAAAATAACAATAACCAATTATGATAAATTATTAGAAATCAATTCTGATACTGTCGGATGGTTAACAGTTAATGAAACTAAAATTGATTATCCGGTTGTTAAAGGCACAGATAATAAATATTATTTAGATAGAGATTTCTATCAACAGAAAGATTATAGTGGCTGGGTATTTATGGATTATCGTAATAATATTGATTCATTTGATGATAATACAATTATCTATGCTCATAACCGATATGCTTCTGGAGTTATGTTTGGAACATTACCAAATGTAAGGAAAAAGAACTGGTATACAAACGAAGATAATTTATATATTACGTTTAATACTTTACATGAAAATCATAAATGGAAAATATTTTCTATTTATAGCATTGATGTAACAAGTGATTATTTACTTACAAATTTTATAGATGATAATGAACGTTTAAAATTCTTTAAGATGTTAAAGAATAGAAGTCAATATAAATTTGATCAAGATGTCAGCGCCAATTCTAAAATACTTACATTGTCTACTTGTTTAGATAATGATAAAAGATTGGTAGTACATGCAGTTTTACAAGATTAAAAAATAAGACGTAATTTGATTTCAGTCTTATTTTTTTTATGGTATAATTTAATAAATAATATGGAGGGGTCAACTATGAATATTAAGGATTATAAATTCGTATTAGAAGATATTGTTCATACTATTTTGTATGTTCATCCGAACTTGTCGGAAAAACAAAAAGAAACGTATGAAGAATTAAAAGAATTTATTCGTAATAGTGATACAGCCGTTGATGATATTAGAGTTTTATTATCAACTCGAAATAACGAAAATTATTTTGCATACGATTCTTATTTAGAAGATTTATTAAACCTTCTTTCTTTAAATGATAAGTTTGAAATATTAAATAATCAAAGTAAGTATGAGGATATTTTTAGAAATGATAAAAGTTATATTTCTTTATGGAATTCACTTAGTACGAACGATCAAATTAAATATTTAAGTAAAAAGAAGAAGTATACTACTATTGATTTTATGTTAATTAATGATTCTATAAAAGATTCTGGTTATTTTAAAAATGTTGACGTGTTGAAAGAAATCTTAAATAACCCTAGTATTCATAAAAAAATCGATCCTTTTACAATAGAGTTAAACTATTCTATTCATTTATTATCATTGATTAATTTAAATGATTTTGATATGTGTAGTATCTTAACAAAAAATTCATATACTACTTTACTATTAAAAAAATGTAAAAACTTTGATGATTTTCTTTGTTTATATGAAGATAATCATAAAATATATAATCTTCTTTTAAATAATAGTTTAATATTTGATAATGAAGATAATCAAAGAATTTATCAATTTATTATGGATAATCCTAATTTTATTGGTAAGTTTCATACAAAATATTTGGATTTATTTAGCATTGTTGAAATAGAAAAATTTAGTAAGATTAAAACATTGGATAGTGATGCTTATAGTTCTATTATTCAAAAGTTATATATGTATAATAATAAAGAAGCTAATAGGTTATTTGAAGAAGATAGTTTAAAGAAGTGTACAAAGCATAGTATATTTATTTATCCATTTCATGATATCGACGAATCTTTAAAGAATCATATTTTTGATGTGTATACTTTATTTAATAAATTTATTGATACGATTATGATTGAAGCTATCAATAATCATTTTTCTGAAGATGATATTGTTAATATTTTAAGAAACGATACTTTTATTGCAGATACAAGTTCTTATGCTATTGAATTACTTATAAATAAGTTAAGTTTTAAATCTGCATTTAATATGTTACAAAGAAAAATAATTTTGGATAAAATTCATAATTTAAATATAGAGATTACAGATAAAGACAATATATTTATTAAAGGATTTTTAGATAGCCCTGTTTTAATTATGAAGTCAGATCACAATATGATATATGAAATGTTACAATTGTTAAGTATGGAGGATGTCTTATATTATTTTGCTCTTCCTTATGTTATTGAAAAACTAAGTAACTATGAAATTATTAATTTATGTATTCAAAAAAATATTCCTGTTCAGGAATTAATACATTCTGATTTATTAAATACAAAATTAAATGTTAGTGATTATATTTCTTATTTAGATTCTTGTTTTGAAAACGACTTGGATTTAAATGTTTTTAAAAATACAAAATTAAGTAGTAAATTATTTAGTCTTAGTGAAGAAGAATTAAGTTCAATTAATTTTGATGAAGTTAATTATTTGTTTGAAACCATTCGAATGAAATCTTTGCTATCTAAACAAGATCACAAAGTAACTGTATCTAGTTATAAAAGTGTTTTAATATCTTATTTAGTTTTTGGTCTTAAAGAAACATTAGATTTTATTAATAACGGAAATAGTATTATTAAACTAAATGATGTTATGACTTTACAAAATGAAATTGTTGATGAAAAAATACTATTATTTCGTGAAAACAATTCTTCTATTTTTCAGAATATGGCTAAAAAGATATTACAGCATTTAAATGATATAGACTTAGATTTAGATGTCTTTGAATTTTCTAAAAAATTAAAAAGAAATACATATATTGATAATATTATCTATTTAATGTTAGAAAACAATTTTGATACTTATAATGCTATTGTTGATAAGTTCTATGGTTATTATAAATATCATAGTTTTGATACTTTTTCTGCCAAGAAGGAAATATATGATTATACAAATCGTTTTGTTGATTTATACATTCAAAACAAAATTATTGAATATAAAAAAGAATTTGAATCTATTATATTGAAGAATTTTAAACCTAAAGAAAATATCATATATAACGAAAGAAAAAGAATCGGAAAAGAATACTTGAGTAAACTAAAATTTCGCTTGTTTGTCCAAGCAGTTGCTGATCCAAATAAAGAATTATATGTTTCTTATTTTAAAGATGATTATCGTATTACAAAGATAAAAGAAGACTATTTAGAAGTACTAGGAGAAGACGTGGACTTTAATGCTATTTTAGAGCATGTCCTTACTCCTATTGCAAATGATCGTTTTGATAAAGATAATTGTTTAAATAAGCTGGGAATTCATAAACCAGAAAATACGGATTGTTATTTGAAGTATTTAGAAGATTTAAAAGTAATAACTCGTTTGAATAGTAAAATTGGGGTATATAAGAAAAAATATGATGATAAGAAAATATTAACTATTATGAATCATCTATGTTATGGAAATGATATTCCTTTTAAATTAAGTACAAAAGAAAAAAATGATTTAAAAAAATTAATTCCTAGTATTGCCAACTTAAATGGAGAAATATATGTAGATAAGAATTCTTTAAAATTTATTTATAAAGATAATATGGATATCTATAATATAGAAGAAATATTAGAGTATAATAATTATCTAAAGATATTAGAGAATATATTGAAGAAAACAACTACATTTATTAATAAAAATATGGATGAAGAGAAAATTAAAAATCTATTTGCACGTGATTATTTTAAAGCAATGGATACAAGTAAAAGTATCTTCCCTATTACTAATACTTATTACGAACCTAAGAAACGTGTATTTGCACTTAAAGATATTGAAAATATCTTTAATGGGTATGATATAACTAAACACAAAAAAATTACTGGTGATTTAAGAAGTTTCTTATTTAAAAGGAAGAATATTATTATGGTAGCTGACGGGTATTATGATGATATTGTTCATAATTTTGGATATATTATTTCTTCATGGACTAAGATTAAAAGATATATTGGTGAATTGGGACAAAATTTAAATGAATTATCTTTAATTGGAATTGAAAATATTCTTACCCTACTAGATTTTGAAAATGATATGGTTGGTAAAGAATTAGATAAAGAAGTAATTAAAGGTATTAGTGATGATGGGGTTTATGAAGTTCTAGATTTAAAAACTAGAGTTAATATGTTAATTGATTTATATAAAGAATCTTTCAAAAGAATTTCATCTACTGTTCCATATATTTCTATGAGGTATGATGAATATAAGATATTTATAGCAGATTCTTATAGGCATGATACATTACGTACAATGGAAAATTCATTGTATCGAATTGGAGCAATAGGAAATGATTTCTTCCATTACTCTATTTTAGATAAGAATGGTTTCCAAATTATTATTTATAAGAACGATACATTAGTAAGTAAAATACTTGGTGTTCGAAATGGTAATGCATTATATTTAAATAGTTTAGAGGGGTTATATGATGAAATGTATCCTGAACTATTAAAGAGTTTTGCCAGAGAATTAATTAAGGAAACAAAGGATTCAAAGGAACCAATTGAATTTGTTACCATGGTAAATAATGATCACTTCTTATTCGAAAATGGATATCAAATTGATAGTACTTTATGTCCTGTTATTAATAATCCTATTAATACTATGTATATGGATTATGAAGATTTTTGTAAATATAAACATTTATTATTTAGAGATGAAATTTTATATACAAATTATTCTGATAATGTTAGTACTTTACTTGCTAGTTCTCAAGTTGTTGATAAAGATAATTTTAAATATTATGATGCGGATAGTGAGTATTACAGAAAAAGAAGAAATGTGTTAAAATTAAGCAATAATATTGGTGAAGAATATTTGAATAGAATCGATACTATATTATCTTTATGTAAGCAAGAAGATGATCAATTAAAAATTGATAATATTAGTCTTAGTACCATTGATACAATTTATCTTGGAGATGACTTTGTATTATTTGTTACAGACAAGAAAAAAATTATCCAATTTGTCCTTCCATATGATGAAAGAGCTAAGGAAGAAATCGATTCTATTATAAAAAGTATTAAAAAAGAATTAGAAAACTAGTTCTTTTTTAGTGTATAGTTTGCAATTCGTTGGTTTAAAACTGGTATTTTTATGTTATAATTCTAATAGTAAAGGATAGTAGTTATGGAACAAAAGGAAAAGAAAAAACATATCTCTTTAAAAACAAGACATATTCGTTTATTAATAATATGTTCTATTGTAACAGTATTGTTTTCATCTGTTAGTTCTTTTCTTGTGTTCAATCATTTATTAGCTGCTTCATCTAAGCACTTTAAAACTGCACAATTAGATAAAGATTTAAGTGATGATGGTATCAAGAATATAAATGCAATAACTGAACCTGAGATAAAAGAAGAATTACAAGTAGAAACTGGTTCTATTGTCCCAGAATTAAATGATTATTTTTCAAATGAATATAAGGTTAAAGAAAATGATGAAGTAAGTTATTATTTAGGAGATAAAGAAGTACATATAGAAGACTTTACTACTCTTCATGATAATGTTCGTTATTTTAAAGGAACTGGAACTTATGATGTATTATTTGTTATTGATAATGAATTATACCAGACTAAATTAGTTATTGATGATACGATTCCACCTGAAGTTACTTTGAAGGATGTTACTATCACGAAAGGCAGTTCTGTTAATCCTACAAGTTTTGTTGATAGGTATTCTGATAATTCAGAATCTACTACATATACAGTTAAGATTAATAATACCGATGATTATTCTTCTGTTGGTACACATGAGATTTCGTTAACGGTTTGTGACGAAAAAAGCAATTGCTTTAATGGTAATGCTAAGTTAACCGTTCGTCAAAAGGCAACGTCAACTACCCCTTCTAAACCATCTAATTCTGGATCTGGTGGAGGTAATTCCGGTGGTAAATCTGGAGGAAATTCTGGTGGTAATTCTGGTGGTAATTCAGGAGGAGAATCTGGTACTACTGTAAATCCAAATGTCCGTTATGTTTCAAAAAGCGAAGCAATTGCTGCTTATGGTAATTTTGAGAAATCAAGAAATAATGTATTGCAAAAGACAAATGAATATCGTGCTGAAGCTGGTGCAAGTGCTTTGACTTTGGATTATGATTTAAGTATTATTTCTACAATCAGGGCTATGGAAATGGCTTATAATAATGTATTTTCTCATACGAGACCAGATGGTTCAAAATGGTATACAGCATATTATGAATACTATAATGTTTCTAGTAATAATGCTACTATTGGAGAAAACTTAGCTAAAGGATTCTTGACAGATGCAGATGCATGTGAAGGATGGAAAAATTCAGCTGGTCACTATAAAAATATGGTTAATCCAGTCTATAAAAAGATGGGTGTTGGAAAATTCGTATATGATGGAACCATTTATTGGGTTCAAACATTTTCTGCATAAAGAATGCTAACGCATTCTTTTTTTTCGACATTTAAAGACTTCTGCTTCTTATATAGTATATAAGAAAGGAGAAAATATGTCGAAATACTATGTAGTATTATTATTTTTGTTATTTCCATTTTCTGTTGTACATGCAAATCAGGGTTCTATTGATGAAGATATACAAATCATTTATGACTATGATATTGTTTCTGAAATATATATTACTTATACGATTCCTAAAGATTTTCATGAGGATAAGATTACAATTCATTCAAGTTTATTTCAAGAATTATATTTTATTCAAAATAAAAAAAATATCGAAATACATTTCATTATTCAAAATAATTCTAATAATAATTATCAAATGAATTTCAAAGATATTGACTTTTCTCATTTAAACTATGATTATTCTATTTTTAAATGGATAACTCATAGTTTTCAAGGGAATCCTATTCTTCAGGAATATCAACCATATCGTTGTTTAAATGATGCTATTTTAAGTCTTTATGAAACCGTTCCGACTATTCAAGATTTAGATAATAGTATTTTGTATTATATTTTATATCAAAGCCATTATCGCTCTTTAAGTGATTATTATATTGATTATTTCAATAAAAAGTATTCTACTCATTATTTTCATTTAAAAGATTTTCCCTCTTATATAGTTCAAGATATTTTTCAAGGAGATTGTAGTACTATTTTAGAAGATGATAAAAGTATTATTGAGGTTGGTTATTCTTTTTGGTTTCAAAAGGGAATGAAGTTAAATATTCAAAATACTACAGGAAGTATTTATGATTTTATGAATAATATTTTTTTACAAAATCAAATTATTGATGTTTCTTCTAAAAAGAGTCCTATGATAGATATTATGATTTATTATGATATAGATAAATATCCTGCTTTAAGAAATATTGGTTTTGATACAAATTTAGAATTTACGTTATATAAAAAAAAGGAGATTTCTCTACCTTTTACAAGAATATAAAAAAGATAACTTATGTTATCTTTTTATTTAAACAAAATTGTTGTTGCAGGTGCTGTAACATTTACTGTTCCAGATACTTCTGGAGCATCTTCTTTATATTTTATTGTTAAAGTAACTTTGTTGCTTTTTTTAGCACCTATTGCATCGTTTACAGACACTTCTTTTCCATCATCATATGTTAGAGTGTATTCTAAGTTACCACATACAATATTAGAATCGGCATTTTTTTGTTCATCTGTTCTATTTTCTAAAGCAGCTGTTTCAACTTTACATGTTGGATTACCTTTTGTAAGCTCAGAAATTTTAGCATCTATTGTTCCATCATTTTTTACTTCAAATGTATATTTGATTTCATCACCAGGTTTATTGAATTCAACTTCTACTTCTGTTAATCCTAAATTACTAATAGAAGGTCTATTAACTTCTTTGGCTTCACCTTTGGTTTCTGCTTTACTTACATTAGCAAGACCAACATCCCATTTTGCTTTTGAATCTGTTTTATTATAAACTCCCATGTTTTGTACCGCATATGCAAGTTTTGCAAATGATAAACTTAATCCAAATACTCCTAAGAATAAAATAACTAATGCTAGGTTTTGTTTTAAATCCGTTTTATTCTTTTTAGATTTTTTCTCCTTTTTTGCCATATTTTTATTTCTCCCTTCATTCTTTACATTGATATTATAACTATCCTTGTATTATATAAATATGATACCATTTTTTCTTCTTGGTTTCAATTGTTTAAAATTAAAAAAAGAGGATTTTTATCCTCTTTCTTCAAATCCGTTATTTAATAGATAACTATCTATATCTTCTGGTCTACTATATCCACTACCTACAGTTGTTATATACTCTGTTTTTATAATAGAGAATGTTGCATCATCACATTTATAGTTTGCTTCACCATTATATAATGTTCTTGCTTCTTTGTATAAAGATTCGTCTTGATATTTTTGCGTAATTATATGTGTGCCACTAGATAGTAATTTATATGACGTGTATTGTGAGAAATGTAATTCATAACTTTCATCCATCTCATATCCACTATTGAAATCAAATGTTGTATGTTTTACGTATGTTTTTACATCTGATTGGTCTTCTATAACTAACGATACTTTCATTGTCGTAGAATTGCCATATGCATCTGTTGCTACAACAAATATTTGACATATACCAGCTGTATTACATTTTTTCGTTTGATCTTTGTCTTGGAATGAATAATTACATCCTTCTTGTTCATCACAGGAAATAATAAAAGTTTCTGGAGTATATTCATCTCCTTCTTTTATTGTTACTGTTTCTCTAACTTTTACTTTTGGTGGGGTTGTATCTTGAATGATGATTTTTCCTTTTTTAGTTATTCCATTATAAGTAACTGTATATGGATATTCCCCAACTTTATCGATTCTTACTTCTGATTTATCTATTTTATATAATAATTCATCTACGGTTTTTCCTATTCCTGGTTTTACATAGGAACTTGCTCTAATAGGGAGCTCGTCTCCAACTTCAACAGTTACAGTTAAAACTTGAAAATCATTCTCCGTTGGATGATTATAGTAGTAATAAACTGCTCCAGCTATTATCAGAATTGCAATAATCGCTATAATTGATCCAATGTTTTGTATCTGATGTTCTCTTTTAAAGCTTTTTTTCTTTTTAACTACTCTTTTGGTATTTTTATTTCTTTTTTGTTCTTCTTTTCTTTCTTCAATATCAATTTGCTCTGGTAATACAGGGCTTTGACTCATGGTTACTTCTATCTCTTGATCAACAGTAGCTAGTATAGTAGATCCATCACCTTTTAGTTCCTTTTCTCTACTTGTTAATGCTACTGTATTTTCATCTCCTGATAATGTATCGTTTGTTTTTGGAATGATAGCTGATATGTCTCTAGACTTTTCTGCTTTTTCGACTGTAGTATCTATCATTGTAGGAGTAATTGTTATATTGTCTTGAACTTGATTAAAATTTTTGTTTTCAACAGTTGATATCATTCCTTTAGGTTGTGACTCTGGCACTTGGGTGGTTTCTTCTTTTTTTGGTTCTTCCATGATATCAACTCCTTTCTTATTCTTTGCATAGTTTCCTACTATATTAAATATACTATTTTTTTTAATCTTTTTCAATAAAAAAGGAAGTCCTCTATGTACTTCCTTTTATCTTAATGGTTTTATGCCTTTATGTTGTTCTACTCCATCTTCTGTTTGATATGATGACTCTACATATAAAGCATATTTTTCAGGATCAAAATCATCTTTTGTAACTAAGTCAACTGGTTTATCAACATCTACAATTTGTTTGTCAGTCGGTTGTTTTCTTGACCATGTTTTTCCGTCTTTATTTTTTCCGACTAAAGCCACTTTTACTTGAAGTTTTCCTAATTGTTCTTTTACTTGTTGAAGTAGTTGTACTCTAACTCCATTTTTATAGATTTCAACATCTAACATTGGAACATTTTCTACTACTATATTTGTTTTCACTGTTGCGTTCTGAGGCTCATCAGGAACAAATCTTAATCCTCCCATTAATATTTTGCCTGATCTAACAACTTCTCCTTCTAATGTAGGGTCTTCAATATCTTCTTCAACTTTATTTGTTAATGAATTTACAATTTGGTCAATTTCTCCGAAGAATTCTTCATCTGTTAATGATGGATATTCAACTTCGAACATATTTCCAAATAGTTCATCCATTGTAAATTCGCCTAAATCAATATCCTTTGTTTTTTCCTTTATGTACTCGACTCTTCTCTTGATTGCTTGAGCAAATTCAGGATTGGTCATTATCTTGTCTTTAGGAATATTTACCTTTTTTGTAAATATACTTTCTAGCTCCATAATTACTTCTTGAGCAAATTTTTCTTCTTCCTCTTTTTTAGAATCATGCTCTAGTGATTTGCGATATTCTTCAATCTTTTTGTCAATTATTGATTTGAATTCTTTTTCTGACATTTCAATATAGTTTCTATATGCTGCAAAAATGTCACTAAATAATTTTTCGGTAATATCTCTTTCTGTAAAATCTTTTGTTTGTTCTTTAATATATTGAAGTCTAGACATCAATTGTGTTTTCTCTTCATCAGACATAATCGTTGGTACTAATGTATAAGGGAATAATTCTCTAAATAAATCAAAGACTTCATTATTTGGTTCTACTAAAGGTTCTTTTACTATTTCTGTTACTAAGTCGTTTACTTTTTGTGCAAAGTCATCTACAGATAGTTTCAAAATATCCTGATTATAGTTTGCAAATACTGATATCATAAAATCATTTAATGAGCCATATTTACCTGCTATTTTCGTTTCGAATCTGTCTTCCATAGATATTCTTTCTACTAAACGACTAAATTTTTCTTCAAAATTAGCATCGATTAATACTAAGCATGAATTTTCATAAGATAGTAATTTTTCAAATCTATGTGCTTTTATAACATCAAAGTTATGTTTAATAGTATCCAAATTACCCTTTAGTAATTGTTCTAATACACCAGGTTCTTGATTAGCCATTTCAAATGTTTCCCAATCAATAATTCCCATTGATTCTAATTCATTTGAAATATAATTTTTGATTGTTTCTCCTGTTGTTTTTTTCTGATATTTTTCTCTTATTCTATGTCTAAATTCATCAAAACTTTCTTCATAATGTTCATTGTAATTTGCAAATAAAGCCTGAGTTACTTGTCCTTCTTGTTTTTTAATTTCTTCACGGATGTCTGGTGATAATTTCAATAGGAAATTAACCTTTTTATCTAGTTCTGGTGTACATAGTAATAGACAGGCATTTCTATAATATGTAATTAAAATTGTTTGATAAGTTCCAGCTAAATATTTTAGGTTTTTTTGAATTATATTTTTATCAGCGTTTATTAAAATATCTATGTATTTCTTATCATTCTTTATCTTCAAATTATCAAGTGATAAATAGTTAATTTTTACAGAGTTCAAAATATCTTGTAGAATCTCTTCATCTGTTTTTGATGATGACACTTTTAATTCTTGAACTGCTTCTTTGAATTCATCCATTGTCATACTATGATATTTGTTATATTCTGTAAATATTTTTACTGCTAACGGAGTTTCCATTAGCCCTTCTTCTTTTAGGTATTTTATAACTTCTTTAAGTTTAGGATCAAATATTATTTGATAAGATTCTGTGTTATAAACCAAATCATCTGCTCCTATTTCATCCTTTATTAATTGAAGATTTTCTTTAATCAATCTTTCTTCATCTTCATATATTACATATGGTAGTGCTATTTCTCTTTCAAATCTTTCAACATCAATACCGCATCTTGCCAATGCATCTCTAACTTGTTGTTTTCTCTCTTCTTCAGATGGTGGTGTTATCATTGGTCCAAATTCTTTTTCCACTTCTTCTTTGATTGTAGCTCTATTTGCTTCTCTTTGAGAAAGAACTGTTTCTATTTTAAGAGTTCTATCTTTTTGACAAGCTTCTGTAGCAGCTCTAATTATTAATGAGTTTTCGGATGCAATGTATTTTTCTAATTTTGCTTTTTCTTCTTCCAATTTATCTTTGTTTGGATCTCCAGCATTAATAGCTGCTTTAACTTCCGTTAGTCTTCGTTCTGCTACTATACAATAGCTATCATGTATTTTCATGAATTCTAGTAAACTAGTTTCTCCTAATATACTTTCTCTAGGACGTAATGTTAATTCTTTGATTCCTTCTACTGTATCAATAGATTTTCCAGTTGAAGTTAGGTAATCTTGTCGAGCACTTAATATATCAAATTCTAAACTATCAAGTTCTGCTTTGTAATCTTTTGCTAATAATGCAGCTGTTGATATTTCAGTAAATGATGATTCAAAAGAACCTGATTGTAATGAATCATAAATTTCTCTATATGATAAATGTGTTTCTCCACCTTCACCAATATTACTGAATCCAACTTTTACTGCAACGTATTGCATTCTTAATTGTTCTTGTAAGTCATTATATTTTTGAACATCTCGACGATATTTTTTAATTAATTCTTCAAGTTCTTTTTCTGATAATTCCACAGATTTTTCAGAACCTTTTTTCTTTTTTTCTTTTTTCTTACCTTTATCTTTTCTTGTAAAGAAAGGGAATTTTTCTTTTAATCTATCTCTAAAAGTCTTTTTAGGAATTGGATCTAAATCAAGATCTTCATCTTCCTCTTCTTCAACGATTTCAATTGGTTCTTCATCTAAATCTTCTATTTCTTCTGGTGTCATACATTGTAGTGAAATATAACTTCCATCATCTGTATGATGTTTATTAGTAATACCATTCTTTTCATTATACTCAAATCCATATGGTAAAGCTAACTCTTCTGCTGGTACTGATAATTTAAGTCTTCTTATTGATCCAACATAAGTATCTTCATCTACCAATTCAATCTCTGCATCTGGATTTAACTTTTTCAATTCTTCTATAACTTCTTTTATATTTGTTAAAACTTGAACTTTTTTAATCTCTACTCTACTCTTAAGCTCGTCTACTTTTCGTTTTAAATCATCAGAATTTTGAGTCATGTTTAGGATTGCTTCAATTTCAGGTGGATTATGTTCACCTTTTAATCTTGGCATTCTTATTTGTAATTTTTCTAGTGTTTTTGAAATTGTTTCTAACCTTGCAGAATCTATTCCATTATCTGTAAATTTAGTAAGTAGTTCTTCATCTTTTATCATACTAGTAATTAATGCCATTTGAACCTGATTAGATTGGTATTGCTCTAGTACATATTTTCTAAATTCAAGATATAAATCCGGTGTATAGTTTTCTGTTGAACCTGTTAATTCCTTATATTTCTCGTTATATGCAGCTAATCTTATTAAAGCATATTTAGAAAAATCAACAGTATCAGTATCTTCTTTTTTGAGTGAAGAGAAATTATTTAATTCAGACATTACAATAATGAAATCTTGTCCATATTTTTCTACATCTTCAAGTGCATTTGTAGGGATTTCAATTGGAGAAGCATTTAAATCTATTTTAGATATACGTCCAAATAATTTTTCTCCAAGTTCTTTTAGTTTGTCTAATTTTGGTTTGACAGCTGAAACGATGGCATCCATGGAAATTTCAAGATTTCTAACATTGTTTCTTGTTTCCTCAACATTTTCTCCTGATAAACCTTTTTTCGTTCTATATGTAGTCATCATTCTTTCTGTTTCTAAGTTTATTTCTTCAGCTGGTTTGCTTAACTTTCCTCTTCTCCAGAATAAAAAGCTTCTTTCTGTGTACATATCTTCTATTTTTGTATGAATTTTTTCTCTTACTTCATCTTCTGTTAGGTCTTCTTCTAAAAGTTCACTTATATAATCTTGTAGTTCTGTCCAGTGCTTTAGTTTCCCTGCTAATTGTTCTTTGGCACTTAGATTGGTCTCTGAAAATATTTTCATAAGCAGACTCCTTTCTTTATTTAACTAACTAATCCTTTAATAAAATTAGATATTTTTTCTTTATCCAATGGATTTGTAATATCTTCTAATTTGTCGTATCCTTCCTCATCTACAACAACGTAAGAAGCTAAAATATCTACTGTCCCATCTTTATTATCAATTGAATAAACAGCATATTTTTTACCATCTATTTCTACAACAGATAGTAATTCTGCATCCATGATTTCTCCTGTTTCTATTTTTACTTGAAATTTTTGGTTTGTTTCTTCCATAAAATTCCCCTCCGTCTTCTCTATCATCTATAATTATATCATAATCATTCTTTTTTAACTATTATCTTTGTTAAATACAACTCTTATTTTTGATAAATGATTATACTTTATAATTTCCTCTTTTAAATCATCTTCTTCTAGGAAGATTAATTCACTACATTCCCATATACTAAATGATGCTATAAAAGATGCTATTCCTTGTATAAAAGCAAACATTTCGTTATATGTTAATATTACGAAAATGAAACCAATAATACCAAATATTAAGAAGAATATTATTTTTCTTCTTAGCTTTTTTAATTCCATTTCCATATCAATCTTGGCTAAGGTAAAATGGTTTTTTATTAGTTTTCTTACAATTATTTTTTCAGATGATGTAAAACTTTTGTTGAATATTTGTAATACAAATGGATAATCAAGAGGTATATATGCTGTTCTTCTTTTAATGGCATCAATGAATTCTGGTTTCAATAATATTCTATCTGAAACACTATATTCTTCTACGATATCTTCAAAGCCATCAACTTTCATTTCAACATATGCTTCGTTATCATTTATTCTTAACTCATTCACCTTTTTATAGTTTTCGAATTTGGCTTTTTGGTATCTTTTTAGTTTATCAGGGGTTGCCATACTCTATTTCCTTGTTTGCTCGTAATATTTTCTTTCAGCTAATTCATCTGCAAGATAATCTAATTCGCTATATTCATCATCGTATGTTCCACGATTTGCTTCTTCTACTCTATAAATTAGTTCTTCCATGCTCTTGCAATTAGAAAGATCAATATTATATCTTTCTAGTGTTGATACTTGTTTATCTGTTAAAAGTAATCCGTTTTTTCTTGCTTTTAAGAAATTACTATCACTTTCTTTCAAACCAACTAGTTCTTCTATTTCATCATTTGATAATTCATTTGCCATATGAAATCCTCCCTACCATACTAAGATAAGTATATCATATAATCCGTGTTTTTTGCTCTAAAATATGAAAAAAATATGCTTAAAAAAGCATATTTATTTTGTTTTTAATTCTTTGATTGCTCTGGCTACTCCTAAACGACCATATCCATAGGTTAAACCACCTTGTTGATAAGCAATATATGGAGGTCTAATTGGTCCATCACAACTTAATTCAATACTGGATCCTTGAGTAAATGCTCCTGCTGCCATGATTACTTGGTCTTCATAGCCTGGCATATCCCATGGCATTGGTACGGCATTAGAATCAATTGGGGAACCCATTTGAATTCCTTGAACATATTGAATTAATTTCTCTTTATCGTTAAAAATTATATTTTCTACGATGTCTGCTCTTGGTTCATTATATTTTGGTTCAACATCATATCCTAAATCTTCTAAACTTTTTGCTGTTAACACAGCTGTCTTTAAAGATGATGCTACTACACTAGGAGCAAAGAAAATACCTTGTAAAAATTGTTTATTAATACCTAATGTTGGTCCTACTTCTCTTCCTTCTCCTGGACATGTTAGTCTTTCTCCTACTAAATCAATTAATTCTTTTTTACCTGCAACATAAGCACCATTAGGAGCAAGCCCTCCACCTAGATTTTTTATTAGGGAACCTACCATGATATCTGCACCTACTCCTACTGGAGTTTTTTCTTCAACAAATTCACAGTAGCAATTGTCTACCATAATAATGACATCTTTATCTACTTCTCTTATAGCTTTGATTACTTTTTCTACTTTGTCTATCGTAATACTTTTTCTTGTTGAATAGCCTTTACTTCTTTGTATTTCAATTAATTTAACTTTATTATTTTTTAGATATTCTGTTATTTTTTCTGTATCAAAATCATTCTCTTTTAATGCTATTTCATCGTACTTTATTCCATATGATTGTAAGCTACTATTATTAGGAACAATACCTATTACTTCATGTAATGTATCATATGGTGTACCACTAATTGATAGCATTAAATCATTAGGTCTTAACATAGCAAATAGTGTTACTGTTAAGGCATGTGATCCAGAAATAAATTGACCTCTTACGATAGCATCTTCACTATCTAGGACATAAGCAAATATTTTTTCAATGTTTTCTCTACCTAAATCGTTATATCCATAACCGGTTGTTTCATGAAAGAAACTTTCTGATACTTGATATTTTTGGAAAGCTGCTAATACTTTTAAAGTATTTCTTTCACATGTTTCTTCGATTTTATCAAATTCTTCTTTTACTTTTTGTTCTTCTTCTTTAATAAAATCTAATGTTTCTTTTGTTATACCTAATTCTTCTAGCATAAATATCTACCTCCATCTACTTTTATAATAGAATCATTTAGGTAAGAAGATGTTGCAGCAAAATAAACTGTTTCTGCAATTTCTTCTGGTTCTGCAAATCTATTTAACATGATATGTTTGCATTCTTCTTTTATATAATCTTTGTCTAACTCTTTATTCATTTCCGTATTGATCCAACCTGGCGCTACTGTATTAACTCTAATCGTAGGAGCAAATTCGATAGCAAAGTTATGAGTTAATGATATAACTCCAGCTTTTGATGCATCATAATCCATACTGTATGGATAGAAGGAATCGATACCATTTGTGGATGATATGTTAACTATTGATCCGAATCCTTGTTCTTTCATGAATGTTCCAATATGTTTACAACATAGGAATGTACCAATTAAATTAACATCTAATATTTTTTTAAAGTTATCTACTGTTTTATCTTCTAATGTGGTATCAATAGCAATACCAGCATTGTTAATTAGTACATCTATTCTACCCCATTTATTTTTAGTTTCATTAAGTAGTTTTAATACGTCTTCTTCTTTTGAAATATCAGCTTTAATTAATAATGTTTCTACTTTGTAATTATCTTTTATTTCTTGTTCTACTTCTTTAGCTTTATCTTCATTGTTTCTATAATTAATTACAACATTATAATTATTTTTTGCAAAGTAAATAGCAGTAGCTGCACCTAATCCTCTGCTACTTCCTGTAATCATAGCTACTTTATTCATCTTATACACCCTTTTTTCTGGTTGTATTATACCACGAACTTGCAGATTTTCCAGTATTAATGAGATTTATATTGATAATGTATTTATAGTAAGAAATATTATAGAACAAAAAGATGTTTTTTGATATAATAATCCCAGGTGATGGGGATGGAATCAATTCATTCGGAGAAATTATATGAAATACGTAAAATGGGAATGGATTTTGCATTTGATGGTATGAATCCAGAGTATTTTAATGCTCATAATGAAGAAGAAAGAAGAGTTTTTTTAGAAGGATATAAAGAAGGTCTTCAAATGATGAAATCCAATACAGAAGAAAAAAAAGAAAGCAAAGGTTTAGTAGCTTAGAACTCTATGAGTTCTTTTTTATTTCTTTATAATTTCTACATATTGTTTATTCTCTTTGATTTCTTTTGTAAAAATAGATTCATACTTATATGATGAAATGATATATGTATAGTTTTTTGTCCTAGTTAAAGCTACATAGAATAATCTTCTTTCTTCTTCATATGGGTAGTAATCTTTTGTATTATTAACATATTTTAATATTTTTTCATCTTTTATTTTCGTTGGAAATCCAATAAAAGAATCTTCTATGTTAATAAGTATAACATTATCACATTCTAATCCTTTTGATCTATGAGCAGTTAAGTATTTGAATTTAATATTTTTATATGAATAGTAATTATCTTCTAACTTTGTAAAAGTATTATCTATGTATTTGTTAATATCTTTGTTATTTCTTCCTAAGACCATTATTTCTTTGTCTTTTAGTTTTTTTATTAAGTATTTAAATGTATGTATTTTATTATCTGTGTATACTATTTTAATTGGTTTATATAAGTGTTTATTTGAAACTAAGTTCTTTTTATATTGGGATTTATTCTTCATGATAAATTTGCCTGCTACATTGATTAATTCTTGAGGATTACGATATGTATTTATTATGTTTAGAACAATAGAATTTTCAAAGTACTTTGTAAAGTTTAAAAATATTTTTAAATCACAACCTGTAAATCTATATATAGATTGAAAGTCATCTCCTACAGCTAGAAATTTGGCATTTGTTAATCTTATTATTTCTTTTATCATTTGAAATTTAACATAGGATGTATCTTGATATTCATCAATAATTATATATTTCCATTTATCTTTTAAACCGTGTTTTTTTAAATGAGTAATACTTTTATTAATCATGTCATTAAAATCAATGGCATTTTCTTCTTTTAGATTATGTTGATATAGAATGTATATATTAAATATCAAAAGAATTAGATGTTTATTTTTAATGTATTCAAATATGTTAAAAGTAAATCTTATTTTCTTAAGAATAATTTTAAAATATGTAATATCATAGTTATTACTTTTATATAGAGATATGAATGTATGAATTAGTCTTTTTAAATTTAATAATTCTTTATCAGTATATTTTTTACCTAGTACTTTTTTTAGTGATTTTCGATGAATTTCATTTAAGTTAGAAAAGAATTCTTCAATAGAATCATCTAAGTAATTGTCAGGAGCAATTACATATTTATTACCTAATATATGTAATGCTAGTTTATGGAAAGTATAAATATTTATTTTAAAATCATAATTCTTTTCAATATTCTTTTTTAAGTTAATGGTTGCATCATTGGTAAATGATATACATAGTATTTCTTCTGGTTTGATATTACAGCATTTAATAAGATAAACTATTTTACCTATGATAGTTAGACTCTTACCAGAACCTGCTCCTGCTACTACTAAGATAGCATCTTCATTAGATAAGACTACTTTTCTTTGATATTCATCTAATGAGTAACCATTTATATTATCTAATAAGTTCATAATACTCCTTTAAGGAGTTCAACGTTCTTAAGTATTTAAACAAAATAAAAGAAAAATATCAAGATAATATTTTTCTTATTTCATCATATAAATATGGTTTGTATTCTTTAATAGGAAGTGGTTTTCCATAAACAATGGAACTATAAACAGTAGATGATGTTAATTCTATTATCATAAATAAAGTTACTTCAGGATTTTTTATTTTAGAATTACATGATGATATATTCTTTTTAAATAGTTCTAATAAATCTGTTTCTGTTTCTTTTAATACAGAATTAACTTTATCATTAAAAATACCCATAGATAGATTTTTAGATATAAATTTTAATAGTAATTTGTCTCTATTGAAGCAATCAATTATGTAATCAATAAGAGCTATTATTCTTTCTTTATTATCTGTTATATTCTTTTTATTAACGTAGTTAATTGCACTACTAAATAACTCTCTAGATTTTTTACTTATTAATCTATTTTGAATTTCGTATTTATCTTGAAAGTATAAGTAGAATGTTCCCTTTGCTACTCCTGCATTATCTACTATTTCTTGAATAGATGTTTCTTTAAAACCTTTTTCAGTAAATAGTTCAAAAGCTGATGCTAATAAGCTTTTTTCTTTAACATCTTTCTTTTCTTCTATTTTTTTACTTGTACCTACTTTAACCATAATATCATCCCATTTTTGAATAATTATTCCCCTTTTTCAATAGAATTATAACAGAAGTTATTTTGTTTGACAAGTAATGATTGACTTTTAGTCATTTTTGAGTTAGTATCGATATTGACCGAAAGTCATTTTTCGAAAAGAGGCATTATATGAAAAAATTTGGAGATTTTATTGTAAAAAGTAAAACGATTATTTTAATCATAGCTCTTCTTTTAATAATCCCTTCTATCATTGGATATGTTAAAACAAGAGTTAATTATGATATATTGGTTTACTTACCTAGTGATATAGAAACATTAAAAGGAGAACATATTTTAACAGATGATTTCCATATGGGAGCCTTCTCTATTACAGTGGTTGAAAATATGGCTGATCAAGATTTAATTAAGTTAGAAGATAAATTTAGAGAATTAGATGGTGTTAGTAATGTTATTAGTATTAATGATATTACTGGTACTACTATTCCTATTGAAATGTTACCTAATGATGTAAGAGATAAGGTAGCTAAAGATAATACGAAGTTAGTACTGGTTACTTTTGAAGATTCTACATCTGCTGATAGGACACTTGCTGCTGTAGAAGAGATGCGTAATATTACGGATGATAGTGTTAAAATCGGTGGTATGAGTGCTATGGTACTCGATACGAAAGAATTATTTAATAGTCAGATGACTCTATATGTTGTAGTAGCTGTTATATGTTGTATTATCGTTTTAATGGTTTCTTTAGATTCTTACTTTGTACCATTCTTACTTATTGGTAATATTGGTTTAGCTATTTTGTATAACATGGGAAGTAATATTTTCTTTGGAGAGATATGTTATATAACAAAAGCTATTGCAGCTGTATTACAGTTAGGTGTTACAACAGATTTCTCTATTTTCTTATATCATAAATATGAAAAAGCTAAAGAGAAATATAAGGATAAGAATAAAGCTATGAGTGAAGCAATTGGTGAGACTTTAGTTTCTGTCTTAGGTAGTTCATTAACTACTATTGCAGGTTTCTTAGCATTATGTACTATGCAACTTACTTTAGGTGTAGATATTGGCTTAGTTATGGCAAAAGGAGTTGTATTTGGTCTTCTTTGTGTTATAACTGTATTCCCTGCTTTATTACTTGTATTTGATAAATTAATTCAAAAAACGAAACATAAAGTTATATTACCTAAGTTTAAATTTATTACTGATTTTACTTTAAAACATTATAAAGCAATATTTGTTATTTTCTTAATATTATTTGTACCTGCTTATCTTGCTCAAACAAAAACTCCTGTTTATTATAAGTTAGATACTTCTATACCAGATGATTATGGTTATAGTATTGCTACTAAAGAATTAAAAGAAAGATATAATATGGTTTCTCAAGAAATGATATTGGTATCTAGAGATGTAGAAGATTATAAGATTAATCAAATGGTTGATGAAATTGAAAAATTAGATGGAATAGAAGCAGTTATAAGTCCAAGTACGATGAGTAAACAAGGTATTTCTGATTTAATTATTCCTAAGAATATTAAAGATATATATCAGACAGATAAATATAAAATGGTTATTGTTAGTTCATCTTTTGATATAGCAACTGATGAATTAAATGATCAAATAGCTAAATTAAATGATATTGTTGATCAATATGATGAAGATGCTATTGTAGCTGGTGAAGGGCCTTTAATGAAAGATTTGGTTACGACTACAGATACTGATTTTAAGAATGTTAATTATACTTCTATTGCAGCAATATTTGTTCTTATGATGTTTACATTAAAATCTATTTCTTTACCAGTATTACTAGTTACAGCTATTGAATTTGCAATATTCATCAACATGGGAGTTCCTTATTTTAGAAGTACCCCTATTCCATTTATTGCATCAGTTGTTATTGGAACAATTCAACTAGGAGCTACTATTGATTATGCTATTTTAATGACTACGAAATATTTAGAAGAAAGAAAAAATGGTAAAGATAAGTTTGAAGCAGTTAGAAGCGCATTAGAAAACTCTGTTAGTTCTATTGTCGTTAGTGGTATGTGCTTCTTTGGTGCAACATTTGGTGTTGGTATAGTATCAACAATTGATATGATTGGTTCTTTATGTAGATTAATTGCAAGAGGAGCTATTATCAGTATGTTAGTAGTTATATTAATCGTACCTAGTATTTTAATAATATTTGATAAATTCATTTGTAAAACAACAATGGGATTTAAGAAAGGAAGTCTTAAAAATGAAAAATAAAATTTTAAATAAAGTTATTTCTTGGTCATTAATTGCAGGAATTACATTTCAAGCTACTCCAGTATGGGCATTAACAAAGGATGAGACTATATATACTAAATTAAATAGTGATGGTAGTGTTAATACATATGTTGTTTCAGAACATATTAGTGGTGAAGGTAATGACAAATCTAAATTAGATAATATTAAGAATGTAAATGGAGACGAAAAATATACTAATGAAAATGGTGAGTTAGTATGGGAGAATCATGGTAATGATATTTATTATCAAGGTACTAGTGATGAGGAATTACCTATCTCTACTTCTATTAAGTATTATTTAAATAATAAAGAAATGAATGTAGAAGATATAATTGGTAAAGAAGGTAATGTAAGAATCGTTATTCATTATGAAAACAATTTAAGACATTATGAATTCGTTAATGGTAAATCAGAAGAATTATATACACCATTTATAGTAGCAACTACTTCTATAATTTCTAATACAGACAATAAAAATATAAGTGTTACGAATGGTAAAGTTATTGATAATGGTGTTAGTAGTATTGTCGTTGGATTATCTAGCCCTGGTTTATATGAAAGTTTAGATATAGAGGAATTAAAAGGATTTGATACAGTAGAAATCAGTTATGATACAGATAATTTTGAACTAAGTTCTATCTACTCTGCTGCTTCTGCAAGACTTTATGATAATAGTGATTTAGATATATTTGGTAATGTAAGTAAAATATATGATGGTATCAATACATTACAATCCAATATGAATACAATCGTGGATGGTGCTAATGAATTAAATGAAGGATCTCAAAAGTTAGCGAATGGTACTAAACAATTAAATGATGGGGTTAATGCTCTAACAAGTAAATATTATTCATATCGTAATATGGATAAAGAAGTATTAGAGAAACAAATTATGTCTTTAATAGAAAGTAATCTTGAACAATTAGTACCTATTTTAGAAAAAGATGTTGAAGAAGAAATAAGTAAAACTATTAAAGATAATAAAGCAAGTTTGGAAGAAAGTGCTATTGAAGTAACTAAGAAAAATGTAAAGATTGTATTAAATAATGAAATCGATAACATAATTAAAGATTTTAATATGAATCAAATATTAGAAGATATTATTAATAGTGATTTAGAAAATGCTATTTTAAATGATCCAGAAATACAAAGTATAATTAAAGTATTTGAAGAAGAATTAGCAACTGAATTAAGTACTGAAGTAAATGGTACAACTAAAACAATAGTTAAAGGTACTATCTCAACTATTTCTAACAGTTTAAATCAAGATACGATGAGTGATGAAGAAAAAGTTCAATATATTCAAAATATTGCTGATAAATATGGCATTACTTTTGAACAAGCTGCTGGAATAGTATCAGAAGTTAAAGGAGATACTATTAAAGGTATTCAGGATAATTTAAATAAACAAAGTGATACTATTAGTACACAAGTAGCAAATCAAGTAACTAATCAAGTTATGAGTTCTTTAAATGATAAAGAATTTGTTAATAATGCTATGAATCATTATTTAGAAGAAGTTAATAAAAAGTTAGCTACTACATTAGATAATGTGGATATTGAAAGTTATGAAAATAATTTAAAAGAAACTTTAATTCAAGTAATAAAAAAAGAATTAAGTAATAATGAAGCTATTCAAAAATATATGAATGTATCTGAATATACAGATAGTGTTGTTAATACTATTATTGATAATACTGCTAAGGATTTAGCAAATATGTATACTGTGGAATTCGCTAAACAAGTAACTACAAATGTTATTCAAAAAGAATTTAGTAAAGATAATTTAGAATCAGAATTACAAAAAATACTTGCATCTTACGAAACTGATATTGAAGAAAAACTAAATTCATTAGATGGTGCTGTTACTACTCTATCTACTTCTGTATCTATGTTAAATGATGGAGCTAATCAACTTTCAAATGGTATGAATACATTAAATGAGGGCTTAAATAGATATAATACAGAAGGTATTCAAAAGATAAGTAATTTTGTAAATGGTGATATAAAATCATTAGAAGGTAAAATTGAAGCATTAGCCAAATTAAGTAAAGAATATAAAACATTTGATGATACTCCAGAAAATGCAAGTGGCTCTTCTAAGATTATTATGGTTGTAGATTCTATTAGAAATGAGGAAAAAACAACTACTACTAAAGTAGAAGTTATTGAAGAAGATAAAAGTTTATGGAGCAAAATAAAAGGACTATTTCAATAGTCCTTTTTTGCACACTTATTCATGTTAATATCTATAGAATTGAAGAAATCTTCTATGTTATTATTATTCTTTCCTGCAATATATTTTTCCCCATTAGCACTATATAGAATATACTTAGGTGGGTATTTTTCATTATTGTATATTCTACTATTTTTAATAATTTTCGAAATATCATAATCAAAAGATCCAGTCAACTCAGAACTATATTGTGTGATTGAAGCACACGTTTCAAATGGTTTACAAGCTTTATAATGGGTATATAGCTTATAAGTTTTATTATTATATAATTCTAATCTTACAGGAATACATTTTTTATCCCCGCGTTCTATTATTAACAATATGCCATTATCATCTTCTGGTTCTTGTAATTCTATGTTCTCATCACTTGTAGCAATATTATAGCCATTATAGACTACGTGATTTAATATCATTACTATGATTCCATTGTCATATTTATCTATTCTTTTTTCTTTTATTTTTATAATTTTATATATTAGCGATCTATACTCTATATTTTCATTATCTTTTTTAATAATAGGAAACATCATAATTAAAACGAGAACAATGAAAATTGTTATTATTACTTTTTTCTTCATGATATCACTTCAATAATATTGTATCATTTTTAATATCTAAAAGGAAGGAATAATAAAATGAATGAATTGATGAAAAATACTGATTTAGAAAATATGATATATGAGATAAGAGGAGTTCAAGTAATGTTGGATTCTGATTTAGCAAAATTATATCAAGTCGAAACAAAAAGAATAAATGAGGCGGTTAAAAGGAATCCAGAGAAATTCCCTGAAAAATATTGTTGGATTTTAAGCGATACTGAAATGTTAAACTTGAGGTCGCAAAATGCGACCTCAAGTTTAGAGGCAGACTATGGTGGCAGAAGATATGCTATAAGAGTTTTTACAGAACAAGGCGTTGCGATGTTAGCTACTATATTAAGGTCAAAAATAGCAATAAAAACTTCTTTAGCTATAATAGATGCATTTGTTAATATGAGGCATTATATTAGATATAATGAGGACTTATTACCAAATAGAATCTTACTTTTAGAAGATAAAGTTGATGATAACTCTAAGAAAATCAAAGAGTTATTTGATAGATTTGATCCTAAGAGTATTGCTAAAAACTTTCTTTTCTTTGAAAATGAGTTTTATGACGCCTACTCTATTCTTATGGATATATTAAATACTGCTAAGGAAGAAATAATTATTATTGATAATTATGCTAATAAAGAATTATTAGATATATTAAAAGAAATAAATGTTAAAGTAGTAATTATATCTAGATATTTGAATGATAAAGCTAAAGAAAAATATGAGTGTCAGTATACTAATGTAACTTTTATTCATAGTAATGAGTTTCATGATAGATTTATTTTTATAGATAAAGATAAATTATACTCTTGTGGTTCTTCATTAAAGGCTTAGGGAAAAGATGTTTTGCTATTAATGAAATGGAAGATGATATTATTAAAAATGCTTTGTTAGAAAAAGTAAAAGGACTATTTAATTAGTCTTTTTTATTTGGTATAATATTGTAGTGAGAATAAGGAGTTGAAGATATGAATTATGATTCTAAAGAATACTTAGAAAAAGTAAATAAGTATTGGAATGCAGCTAATTATTTAAGTGCTGCTCAATTATATTTACTAGATAATCCTTTGTTGAAAAGAAGTTTAATAAAGGAAGATGTTAAGAAAAAGATTGTAGGACACTGGGGAACTGTTCCTGGTCAAACATTTATTTATACACATTTGAATCGTGTTATTAATAAATATGATTTAAACATGATATGGATTAGTGGTCCAGGTCATGGTGGTAATGCTACTGTAAGTCATGTATATCTAGAAGGTACTTATAGTGAAGTTTATCCATCAATTAGTCAAGATGAAGAAGGAATGAAGAGATTATTTAAACAATTCTCATTCCCTGGAGGTATATCATCTCACGTAGCTCCAGAAACACCTGGTTCAATTAATGAAGGTGGAGAATTAGGTTATAGTTTAGCTCATGGCTTTGGTGCTGTATTTGATAATCCAGATTTAATTGCTACTGTTGTAGTTGGTGATGGTGAGGCAGAAACTGCATCCCTTGCAACATCATGGCAATCTAATAAGTTCTTAAATCCTGCTAGAGATGGTGCAGTATTACCTATCTTACATTTGAATGGTTATAAAATTAGTAACCCTACTATCTTCTCTCGTATTAGTGAAGATGAACTAGTTAGTTTCTTCCATGGTACTGGTTGGGATCCTATTATTGTTGAAGGTTCTGAACCAATGGATATGCATAGTAAAATGGCTAAAGCATTAGATAAATGTATTGAAAAGATTAAAAAAATACAAGATGATGCTCGTAAAAAGGATAAAATTAAAAGACCTATGTGGCCAATGATAATCTTAAGAACTCCTAAAGGATGGACCGGTCCTAAAGTAGTTAATGGTAAAGAAATTGAGGGATCATTTAGAGCTCACCAAGTTCCTATTGATATGACTAAAGATGAACATTTAGGAATGTTAGAGGAATGGCTAAGAAGTTATCATCCTGAAGAGTTATTTGATGGTATGGGAAGATTAATACCTGAATTACAAAAACTAGCTCCTAAAGGAAATAGACGTATGGGAAGTAATTTACATGCTAATGGTGGAAGACTTCTTAAAGATTTGATATTACCTGATTTTAGAAAATATGGTTTGGAGATAGAGTCTCCTGGTTGTATGGAAGCTCAAGATATGATTGAATTAGGTAATTATGTAAGAGATGTATATAAGTTAAATGAAAAGCATAAGAATTTCAGAATATTTGGTCCAGATGAAACAATGTCTAATCGTTTAAATCATGTATTTGAAGCAGAAAACCGCGTATGGATGGGAGACTTAAAGAATAATGATGAATTCTTATCTCGTAGTGGACGTGTTATGGATGGTATGTTATCTGAAAATATGTGCGAAGGATGGTTAGAAGGTTATTTATTAACTGGTAGACATGGATTCTTTGCTAGTTATGAAGCATTTGTTAGAGTAATTGATTCTATGACTAGTCAACATGCTAAATGGTTAAAAATTTGTTCTCACCTACCTTGGAGAGAAGATATTGCATCTTTGAACTATATTTTAACTAGTACAGTATGGCAACAAGATCATAACGGTTATACGCATCAAGATCCTGGTTTCTTAGATCATTTAGCTTCTAAGAAAGCAGAGATTACTCGTATGTATTTACCTCCAGATACGAACTGCTTACTATCTTGTGTAGATCATTGTTTAAGAAGTAGAAATTATGTAAATGCCATTGTTGCTTCTAAACATCCAAGACCACAATGGTTAACAATGGAACAAGCTGTTAAACATTGTACACAAGGTTTAGGTATTTGGGATTTTGCAAGTAATGATCAAGATAGTGAACCAGATTTAATTATGGCTTGTGCAGGTGAAACTCCAACATTGGAAGCACTAGCTGCAGTATCTATCTTACGTGAGCATTTACCAAAGTTAAAAATTAGATTTATTAATGTTGTAGATTTATTTAAATTACAAACAAATGCAAAACATCCTCATGGATTAAGTGATGTAGAATATGATGCATTATTTACTAAGAAGAAACCTATTATATTTAACTTCCATGGATATCCTTCATTAATACATGAATTATTATATGAAAGAACAAATCATAATATTGTTGTAAAAGGATATGTGGAAGAAGGTTCTATTACTACTCCATTTGATATGAGAGTTCAAAATGAAATTGATAGATATCATTTGGTATTAGAAGTATGTAATATGGTTCCTAATCTAGGAAGTAAGGGAGTTTATTTAAGTAAGTTGATGAAAGAAAAATTAGTAGAACATAAGGAATATATCCATGAATATGGTGTAGATATGCCAGAAGTTGCTAATTGGAAATGGGAAGAAAAATAAAAAGTTATCACAATGTGATAACTTTTTTTATAGTCTATTGTTTGGTGGCAAGTCATTTGAATCATAACTAGATGCTCTAATTTGATCAATGACATCTCCTTGTTCTGGATAATTCATTTGAGGTTGGTTCACTTGACTTACTGTTTGATTATTTTTATTTTTTTGGATAACCTTTAATATAATAAATAGAACAATTAATAATACTACAACAATTACGCTTATAATTGCTATTTTCATAAATACATCTTTTAAGTTTTCAATAATTGTCATTGTCGTTGTATCCATATCCCCTATTACTTTTGTAACAGCAAAACCTAATACTCCGTTTCCTATTCCATTAAATACAAGTATTATGATTAGATGTTTAATTAATGGGAGTATACTTTTATTAACAAGCACCATGATAATAGCACATATAACAAATACTACAATACATCCATAGTATAGCGTATTATTATATATAAAACTTAATATACGCAATGCTTCGAGTTCACTGTTATTTTCTTTGGTACTTTCTTTTATTTTTTCTTTGGCACTATCGATTTCTACATTTATAGAATCAACATCTATTTTTTCACCTGTTTTATCTTCGTATTTTTTAGCTACTTCTTTGATTGTCGCTTTTAATTCAGATGTATCAATATCATCTCTGGCACCAACATAGTATTCAATGAATTGGCTTGTTAGATCTCCGAATTGGTTGTATATTTCTTCTTTAGAAATATACTCATCTATTTCTTCCATGGCTTTATCTAGTTCGCTTGTTGAAATTGTTTCATCTGAATTTACTAAACTTCCAATATTTAATTCTTCTGATTTTTCTGTTATTGTCATTATTACATTTCCAAGGAAGTCACCAGATAGCATTGTTCTTAGAGCTGTAAGAGACGAAAAAGCTGCTAATGCTATGAACATAATAAATCCTAAAAATACGTTGAATATTCCTTTTAATATTTTCATTTTATCTACTCCATTCTTTCTATTTCTATTATAATATATTTAAGAAGGTGTTTCTATGGAAAAGTATGAAAAGTTACAAAAAATAATTGATGAATCTGATAATATTGTTTTCTTTGGTGGTGCTGGTGTTAGTACAGAATCTGGTATTAAGGATTTTCGTAGTGTAGATGGATTATATAATGAAAAGTATGATTATCCGCCAGAAGTAATGTTAAGTCATTCTTTCCTTATGGAACATCCTAAAGAGTTTTATCAATTTTATAAGGATAAATTAAATGCAACCAATATAGAACCGAATGTAACTCATAAGTATTTAAAAAAGTTAGAAGATTCTGGAAAGTTAAAAGCTATTATTACACAGAATATCGATGGATTACATGAAAAAGCTGGTTCTCGTAATGTTTTATTACTACATGGTACTACTTATCAGAATCATTGTATGAAATGTGGTAAGAGTTATGATGCAGATTATGTATTTCATAGTAAAGGAATTCCTAAATGTAGTTGTGGAGGGATGATTAAACCAGATGTTGTATTATATGAAGAACCTTTGGATGAAGATACTGTTCAAAAAGCAATTCAAGCTATACGTGAATGTGATACATTAATCATTGGAGGTACTTCACTAGTTGTATACCCTGCTGCTAGTTATATACATTTTTTTCAAGGAAAGAATTTAGTGATTATTAATACAAGTATTACTGCATTTGATAATCAATGTACTTTAGTTATTCACGATAAGTTAGGTAATGTTTTTAGTAAATTAAAGTGATATAATTTCGGTGGTGATAATATGAATATAAAAGAGAGATTACAAAAGTATATAGATAATAATTTAAATTCTTCATTTATGAGTTTTCGTAAAGCAAGATATGATGTAGAAAAAGCTTGTTGTTTAAGTAGTTCTCCTTTAGAAGATATGGAAGAATGTAGATCATATGGTAATAATTTGGATGAATTTATTCAAAACGAAAAGAATGAAAATAAATTTCAAAAGTTATTATTTCACTATATAGACAGAAATGGTTTGAAAGATAGTGATGTATATAATAAGGTTCATATGGATCGTAGATTGTTTTCTAAGATAAGAAGTGACAGTGAATATCATCCTAGTAAGGAAACTATTTTGTTGCTTGGATTCGCTTTAGAATTGAATGAAAAAGAAATAGAAGAATTATTGGAAAGTGCTTCTTATTCATTACCTAGAAATAATGTATATGATTTAATTATTCGTTTTTGTTTTATGGAAGGGATTTATGAATTAAAGGATATTAATGAATTATTAGATTCTTATGAATGTAAAAGTTTTTCATATTAAAAGCTACATAACATTATGTAGCTTTTTAAATTCTTCTATTTCTTTTTCTATTTTTTTTCTTTCAAAGTCATTTTTTGTTTTTAAAGAACTTATTTTATTGATGATATTTGCTTTTTCTTCTTTATCAATTTTTAATGCATATATTTTGTTTTTTAAATCTTCATAATTATCTTTTGGAAGAAAAATATCATTATCTTCTGGTAATGCAAAATAATTATTAAGTTCTTCTGTTAATGTCATGTTTTCTTCTCTTTTTACTTTTAATGCCATATTTATTCACCTATTTCATTTTATCAAATATTGTAACATAAGAAAAGATGAGTTTTACTCATCTTAATGGTAATGTATAAGTATCTATACCATAGTTGTTGTTTTCAATAAATAATAGTAAATTATCTAAAGAAATTGATGCTTGAAATGTTGTTTTTCCTATTTCATCGTTATGTAACTCTATGGTTAATCTATTTTTATTGTATGCATTTATATATACTCTTCCTTGTTGTATAGACTTTAATATTAGATAGATAATTTGATCATTATCAAAAGCAAGTTCTTCAATTTGACTTTCTCTTTTTTCATGATTTTCGGACATTAGTTTATTTCTTTCTTTTTTTAGTTTTTCTAATGTAATTTCACTAATTTGTCTTTCACTCAAATATGCTGAGTATTCTGCTTCTAGTTCTGTTAGTTTTTGTTCACTAACATCATCTAGATTAGCTAAGATAATATTAATTGTTTCGTCAATCATTTCTTTTTTTTCTGTTTCTGTATTTATTAGTTTTACTAATTCATGTAGACGATTGATGTTATCCTGAAAATCTTCATCCATGTAAGTGTCTATTTTAAAAGATGTAAGAGATATACTTTGATAATCAATTCCTAATTTAGATAGTAATTGAATATATAAATTGAATAAACCTATGATAATATTATTTTTATTACCTTTGTCTTTTAAATAAGCTAAATCATTTTTTATTGTTAATGTTGGAAGTAACCTTTGTGTTGCTTCTAATGCTTTATCATTACTATTTATAAAAGATATCATCCAATCATTCATATCATCTTTTTGTTCATTTAACGTTTTATTATAGAATTCCTTATTATTCTTTTCTGCTAGTGGAATTAACCAAGTAGCATCTGATATTTTATATTTGGCTACATTTACTTTGATTCCTTCTGGTAAATTCCTTTTAAATAAATCAATAATTTCATCAACTTTAATTTCTTTTTTACCACGTAATTCTTTTTCTGTATTGATTTTTGCTGTTGTAAATAATGCATCATAATCTATATTAGGATCTGCAGATTCTAAAGTAACAATAAATGTCTTCGTATGATATAGATATGTTAATAATGTATTTTTATCAACAATATCATTTTCCATATTTTTATTAAATAGGAACATTCTTTGATATGTACTTTTTTTATAAAATTCGCTTAAACAATATAACCATTCTCTTGGAACGACTGTTTCTATTTTTTCACTAGATACAAATATGTTATTTGAATCATCAAATGTATAATGATCGTTTTTTAACGCTTCTAATAAATACTCATAGAATTCCTTATAATTATCGTTATATCTTGGATCATATGATGGTGTTTGAACATGAATTTGTTTACCTGTTATCGTTCCATTATATAAAAATTCTTGTAATGAAAAGTTAGGATGGTCATTGAAATTACTTAGAAGAGAATCTATTGTAAGGTAATTGAAAAGATTACCTTTTGTGTAGTTAAAGGTTTCTTGGCTCATAGATTCTGCTTTAATTTCGTTTTCTAAATCCGAACCAGTTATGATATGACGTAGTATTATTTCTAAACATTTTAATTCATTGGATGGCATACCTTCACCTACTTCTCCTCTATTATTTCATTTTATATTATAGCATATTAATTTATAAAAAAATAGATGCTTAAGCATCTAGTCTATGAAAAAATATGTTGCTGTAGCTGTTGCAATTAGTTTTTCTTGATCATCATAAATATTGCATTTATAAACTGCGATTGTTTTGCCTACTTTAATCTTTTCTGCTTCAGCAATTAGTTTTGTACCTTTTCCTGGTCTTAAATAATCTATTTGAGAATTTACTGTACAAACATTTCTACCTACTGTACTAGATGCAACTCCCATAGTAGTATCTGCTAAGCCAAAGATAAAACCACCATGTGCTATACCATTTGGATTCATACTGTTTTCATCTAAGATTGCTTCTACTTTTGCATAGTCTTGATCTAATTCTAGAATATGCATGTTGTTATATTTAATATAACCTTTCTCTTCAAATTTATCACATATTAGTTTTTTTATCTCTTCGTTCATGTTTCTATCTCCTTTTTTGGACTACGTATTCATTGTATACTATTTTTTATATTTTTTCTAGGATTTATGTTAAAATATGTTCAAGGTGGTTTTATGTGGAAGAAAATTAGAGTTTATATTGTTTCTTTAGTAATCCTTTTTGTTATGTTAGGAAGCGTACTTATATGGAACAAGATTATTGATAAGAATGATAAAAAGGAAGAAACTCCTATTATAGATGTTAGTGATGCGAATAATGTTACTAGTGTAGATGCTAAGTTAGGTAATGGAGATGTCAAAATTACACAATCTTATTTAAGAAATTATACTATTCATAAAATGGGTACTTGGTATCAATCTATTGGTAGTATTCAAAGTTTAAAAACTAATGGAGATGAGGTTATCTTTGTAATTACAGATGGTACTAATTCCATTACTGCTATTATTGATAAAGATAAATGTAATGTAAAAAAAGGTGATACTGTTCATTTTGTTGGAACTGTAAGTATTAAAGATAATAATATTCATTTAACAAAAATCAGTAAGGAAGAAATACATTATAATAGTGTTACAAATGTTACTATTACAGAGTTGAAGACAAATCTTGAACATTTAAAAAATACATATTTTGTAATAAATGGATATATGGTTACAGATGGAACACAGTATAAGTTATTTGAAAGTAAAGAAGAATATACAAAAGATTCTAGTGCTGGAAGATACTTTTTAATCAGTTGGTCAAAAACTTTTGAATATACAGGTAAACAAGATGTAAAAATTAGATGTTTACTTGCTGATACTTATAAATTGAAAGAATGTAGTTTAGTAGAACAATAAAAAAGAACTTATTGTTCTTTTATTTTTATTGAATATGATAAATCAGATATCGTATCTTCTGATAGTATTCCTGTAACTTCATTCTCTGTTATTTGTTTATCAGAAGTAATTTCTATTTTACTTATTTCTGTTCCTTCGATGATTATTGGTTCATCTAAAGACATTATTTGTATTTGATGATAATTACCATCTTCAATAATATCTTTTGTATCTATTGTCCCTTTTATAGTTATTTCTTGATTTAATTTATTGTTTTGATTACAACCAAATAGAAGAAAAGAAATCATTATGGTTATAAATATTCTCTTCATTTTCTATACTCCCTACTATATAAAGTATAGCATAGAAAAAAAATATTCCTAATGATATTAGGAATACTTGATATTATTTTGATATTTCTTTGACAGACACTTTCGCTTCTCTTAACACTTTTTGATAATTAGAAATATAGTTGTTTACACTATCGATATGTTTACGACATTCTTTATCTGTAGTCATTTCATCACTTATTAAAGAGATACGATCTTCGCTTTGTTTTGGATAAGTACAAGAATATGCATCCTTTGTATCTAGTGTAACCATGTTACTAATTGTTAATGTGTATTCTTGATTAATTACAGAATAGTTAAATGTTTTAAAGTTTATTTCTATTCTTTCATCTTTTGTTTTCTTGACACATTTTTTCTTATAACATGTATATTCTTGAGTAGTTAAATATCTTTTTAATTTATTAGAAGGACTATTATAAATAAAGATCATGTATAAAATAAATAATGTAATTATAAGTATCCCTATTACTATTAGAATGGCTAATACTAGTTTAGGGTTTCTTTTTTTCTTTTCTTCTTCCATACCTATTATTGGTAATTGTTTTACTGTTTTTTTCATAAGTCACCTACTTTATGACACCGTTATTTTCTTTTTTTATTTTTTTAATTTCTTCATCTTCTTTATCTTTCTTAGGAATCTTTTTATATAAATATATTGTATTAATTATATTTAGAGCTAGAAAGATAGAATATTCTATTAACATTAGTAAGAATTTTTTTTCATATAAACTGATAATTAGAAATATAATTAATCCATTTAATAGAGCATTAAAAATATTAAATATCATAGTTAATTTAGGACGAAATTCTTTTAGAATAGATATTCCTGTTATTAAGAGATTTATAAATGGTATTAACCATCCAATAAATAAGGTCATGATAATAATATAAATAATATTATCGCTATAATCAAAGAAAAATAAGATAATAAAAGATATAATAGGAATAATTAAATTTAAAATGGATAATACTTTTTTCATAACTTACTCCTTTGTGGCTAGTTTTGGTAATGATCCTTGATTGATTACACCATTAATATAACTTAATTTGCTTATTTTTAAAAGTTCTTTAAAAGAAACTTCTAAATAGAATGAGTTATCTGTTTTTTCAAAATCTTCAAAGATAATTATATTATTAAAAATAGAAGATGTATTATTTGTTTTTAGATAGTAACTACATCCTATTACAGAATTACACATATGCTTAATAATTGAATAATTATAGTTATATAAATCCACGTTATTGACTTTTAATTCTTTATCTTTTCGAATTGATTCATATTCTCTTGTTAATGAAGCTAGATTAGAATTAATTCTACCTATGGTAATACTAGTTGTATTGATATTACCTACACATCTTTCTAGTTCTTTTTGATATTTATCAGGTGGTAGTTCATCTTTATCTAGTAGTTGTCTTTCTGCTTTATATTGTTCCATATCTTTTTTAGCATGTTCTAAATCTATTTCATAACTTCTAATTAATGTCTTTAGTTCTTGTTCTTCATCTGGACATATAGAGTTCATGTATTTTGGTTTAATATTATTTAAATTGATTAAGCTATAATCTATTTCTTGATTACTATTATAATAAGTCATAAGAAATTTTGATGTAATTAAGATTAGAAGTATTTGTATATCATTTACATCATAATTTTGTTTTATTTCTTCATAAGTCAATTTACTATTGGTTCGAATTAGAGATAGAAAATCAATAGAATAATCAATCGATGAATTGGTATGTTCTAGTAATGTAATATCATTACTAGATTGCCATACACAATTTTCTATTACATGTACTTGTTTACTTAATTGATAGGAATAGAATTCATTATCTATATAAGAATTGATTTTATCTAATATTTTATTATCTGCTTCTATTAAAGACATTTCTTGTTCATCTAATACAAAACCATCTTTTTTACATTCGTTTTTTAATAAATTATAAAATATTTTATAAGAATCTGCTGCTTCTAAACCATGTTTGTATTGTTTTAAATGTTTTAGATAATTAATCGCAGCGTTTTTTACAATAAGTATGTTATTTTCTTTAACTGGTCTTGTTTTATCTATGTGTTTTACTTTTATATTATAGAAAGTAAATTCTGATAGGAATTCATCTTTACTCTGTTCTGTTTTTAATTTGAAAATATCTTTTTCTGGTATAGTATAACAAATATTGATTTCTTTATCACATTCTTTGGTAGTATTATCTAATAAAAATGATATGAAAGATACTAACCAATTGGAATCTATATAGGTATGATCTTTATATACTATTCTATTATTATCTGTATCCAATTTATAAGAACCATTGAGTGTTTTTTCTTTAACTTGCAATAATAAATCTAATTCATCATTTGTATCTAAATTTGTAACCTTTTTGAAATCCATTGGTTTTTTATCTGGATATTTTTTTTGAAATGTTATGTATTTTTGTTGAAGATAATCATCATCATTAATTAACATTTTGAATATATAGATATATATGATAAATTCTTTACGATAAAGAGGATGGTAAAAGTATGGATTGTTTTCTAAGATAGTATTCGGATATTTGATAATATCAATTAGAGCATCAAATATCACAGATATATGTTCTTTCGTTGTTTTTGTACTACTCTTTACCATGTGAATCCTCCTTATAGTTTTTCTATTTTTTCTCCAATAATAGAATATAAATATATATTTGTATGTTTATTAGTAATACTTTCAATATATTCTTTGTATCCATTTAATTGGTTTAGATAGTTTTCATCCTGAATATTATTTAATTTATAATCAATAATATCTATATGATTTTCATATTCTATCATTAAATCTATTATACCATGATATTCTGTAAAGTCTTTCATATAAATATATTCATGTTCTTTATATACTTTGGCATTTTGAATATCCTTTAAAATATCATTTTGTAAAAATTTTGTTATTTTATCTTTAATGAATGGGTTCTCTATGTTATCTAGATTTGGATGAAGAAAATCTAGTAATTCTAAAGCTTCATGTACTTCTAAACCAAACTGCATATTTTGATAGGTTTGTTTATTAATCATATTATGTGTTGTTTTAGAATAATGTTTGGTTTCTTTTTCTTCTTCAATAGGTATTGTTATTTCTTCTATTTCAAGATGATCTTCTACTTTATTCTGTAGTTCTTTTTCTTTTGTTTTACTGAATTGATAATCTCTTGAAATATTTAAATTATCAATATTGATTTCTTTGTAATATTTTAAAATAGAAGATTTAATTGTATTTAGCAATTGACTGAAGGAACGATAAGTTCTTCTTGTATCTATATTAATTGTGCCATTAGAATCTTTATCATAATATTCTATTTCTTCTTGTGGTGTAATGATAATCATTTTTTCTTTTGCTCTTGTTAGAGCAACGTAGAATAAACGAATTCTTTCTGATATTTCTTCTTGTAAGTAATTATATTTTACTAGGTATTTGGTCATTGTTTCATGAATTCCTTCATCAAAGTATGGTGTTATGATTCCATATTTATTATCTATCATGAAACGATCATTTAAGTCTTGAATATTAAATCCTTTTGATAGACCACTATAGTAACAAATTGGATATTCTAATCCTTTTGATTTATGTATAGTCATGATTCTTACAGAATCAGAACCCGTATCTTCTATAGAATATTTCATGTCGTATTCTTCATTAATAAGTTCATTTAAATAATCTCTAAATGTATAAATGTTATAGCCTAAAGTACTTAGGTTTTCTGCGATATCTATCAGTTTACTAATTCTTGTTATAGAGGCATTGATATCTCCTACGGTAATTAGTTTTTCATACATATTAGTTATAGAGATAATCTTTTCTAGTAGTTCTGTAATTGTTAGATGTGGTACTTCTTTGGATAGAGATTCAAAATCTTTATAAATAGAAGATTCTTGGAAATTATTATTAAGAAAATATTTAAAGATATCTTTATCATCATAGTGATATAAATAGCTTCTGGCAATACTTGTAAAATCATATTTCATTTGAGTATCAAATTCTTTTTGATTTATTTTTACGATAAAATCAATGATGTTTTTAAGAATATAGATGTCATTTGAATTACTAATCGTTTCATCTTTATATAGTGTTAGTGGTATGCCTAAATACTCAAATATTTTTTTATAGGTATCAAAACTACTAGTTCTATCTATTAGGATGACAAAATCTTTATATGTTATATCTCTTAAGATTTTTTTATCTTTATCAAATATTTGATAATCATTATTGATTTTATCTTCAATATCTCTAGCAATGGTAAATATTTCTATTTCTTCTTTTGTATAGGTAGTATCTTTATCATATGGATATTCTAATATCTCTAGGTTATAGTCCTGAGATGTTTTTCCTTCTTCTATATATGTTTTATTTCCAAAAACCATTTGATGTGATTCATGGTATTCTGCACCACCTATGGTATTGTCCATTACTAAATTAAAGATATCATTTACAGCTGTTAGTACTTCTTCACGAGATCTAAAGTTTTTTACTAAATCTATTTTAATTCCTTTGGTACCATCTGAATATAAATCATATTTGTTTTTAAATATATATGGATTGGCATTACGGAATCTATAAATGGATTGTTTTATATCTCCTACCATATATACGTTATTATTTTCTATCATTGAAATAAAGGTTTCTTGGATATCATTCGTATCTTGATATTCATCTACCATAATATATTTAAATGTATTTTTAAGTTCATTTCTTACAAATTCATTTTCTTTTAGTATTTGAATAGATAGTAATGCTATATCTTGGAAATCATATATTTCATTTTTTGATTTGTATTCATGTAATTCTTTTAAGTATTCTTTTACTAAAGATATTACTGCTTGTGTATATGTAAATGATTTTTTTAAACCTTTTCTTATTTCTTCTTCATTATCATATTTATTAATAATACTTTTTAATTCTTCTATGTTTTCTTTATATTTTTCTCTATATCCTTTGATATCATCATCTAATTTTAAGACAGGAAATTTAGGAAGATTTAATATAGAAGATACTATTTCGTCATAACTTTTTGCATGATATAGATTTTGACCATATTCTTCTATTTTTGATAAGTAGTTTTCATTTAAGTTATCACAAAAGTTCTCATAAGAAGTATCTAGTCTTTGTTTTATTTCTTCTGTAATATTTTTATAGTCTTCCCAAAGTTTATTTTGATATTCTTCATTAGTGTAAGTATCTATATATGTATTGATATATTCTTCTCTATCTGGTTTAGCATCTATTTTTGTAGCAATATTTAAGATTGCTCTTTTGATTGCTTTGTCATCTTTTATACAGAAGTCTTTTATCATTTTAGAAAATGATTCTTCTCTATTTTCATAGAATTTATCAAATACTTTATCTAGTATTTCTTGTTGTTTCATAGCAATGATAGAACTTTCTGATATAGATATATTATTTGATATATTTAGTAAGTAATGATATTTTTTTACTACAGATAGAGCAAAGGAATCAAATGTTGTAATATAAGATTGATCTATGAATTCTAACTCTTGTTTAAGATTTTCATCTTTTTTAATAGATGCTCTGATTCTTTCTTTCATTTCTGCTGCTGCAGCTTTTGTAAATGTTAGAATCAATAATTCATTAACATGTGTTCCTTCTCTTAAGATACGCATAGTTCGTTCTGTTAAAACAGCAGTTTTTCCAGAACCTGCTCCTGCAGATACAATGATATTTTTTCCAGATTCATTGATTGCTTGTAATTGTTCTTCTGTCCATGCCATTATTCTTCACCCCCAAATATATCTTCTAATGTAAGTTCTTTTAATTCGTTGATATCATCATTTGTATGAAAACAGATATCTTTAAATTTACAAAATCTACATCCATAATTGATATCTCCAATTTTCTTTGGAGATATAGGAAATTCTCCGTTACTAATTTTATTGGCGGATTTTTCAATATTCTTTTTAGCTATATTTTTTATGATATTCATTTGTTCTTTGGATAACACTTTTGCATAGTGACCAAATTTATTATCTTTCGTTAAACTCATACTTTTAATCATGTTACTTTTATCAAAGGAATGGTCAAAACTAGATAAAATTTCAAAGTTATCACTGGAATATCCTTGTAATAATAGTTCTTTTTTCTTTTGTTCTTCGTATGTTTTATTTGGTTCTACTGATATTTCATTATTTAATATGTGTTGTAGATAGAATCCTGCTACTTCTATATTTTCTAGTTTATTTGAATTCTCTGCTAGATATAAATAAACTGGCAGTTGCATTCCAATTCCATATGGTGTTGTTGTTAAATCAATATCTACAGAACCTGTTTTATAATCAATAATTGCTATGATTGTACGATTGTTTTCTTTTCTGTATTTTATTTTATCTATGATTCCAGAGAACGTTATTTGCATTTCTCCACTTAAGCTTGTATATACTTTTTCTTCATGATATTCATCATGTAAATCTGTATAGTTTTCTTGTTCTTTTATGGTATCTATGATAAATAGTAATTCATCATGTAGTTTTTCTAAAAAGAAAAGTTCTTGATTTGTAAATGTTGTATTTAAGTTATTTAGTTCTTCTTTCCATAAATCTTCATATGACTTGGTATAAGTATTATATTTTTCTAATATTGCATGAAATAAAGTTCCTATTTTTTGATAGAAAGTATCTTCATATATGTTAAGATTAAGAATATAATTCAAGTAATAAGAAAATGGACATTTATAATAGTTATCTACTTTGGTATAAGATAAATATAATTTATTATTTAAGAATTTATGTAAATCTTCTTTATCTATGTTGGTAAAGACATGATTATATGTATTGTATGGAAGATTTTTATAATGAGATGATAAGGAATATAGAGTATCATTTTTTGTTCCATATTTATTGAATTCATCTTTTAAACTTGTTAATGTAATTTGATTATATAAATTTGAATAAGATGTTATGGAATTATGAATTTGTTCTACTGGATATTTTAGTTGTTCATTTATATTAGAAATATTATACTCTTCTCCATTAGCATTTTTTTTGTATGTAATTGTTATATTTTTTATGTTTGATACATATGTGATAAAGTTTTCTTTTTCTTGATTATTGTTATCTACTGTTAAAGATATATTTAGTTCTTTTTTATCATAATCTGTTAAATAGGATTCATCTTTATGAATTGTTGGAAGAATACCTTGGTTAAAAGATAGTAGATATAAGTATTCATGATCTTCTATCATTTCATTTATAGGTATTTCATGAACAGAGTTTATGATATCTTTTGTTTTCTTCTTTGTATTTTTTAAGTCTGTTTGAATTAATGGAAGAACTTCTTCATAATTGTCAATAAATGCATAGTTATTCACAATATCCAATATTTGGTTGTATATTTCCTCTGTTTCAGGTGTTTCTACATATGTATAGAGTTCTTCTAAGGTACTAACCATATCATCTTTGTATAGCTCTAAAAACTTATTTACAAGGTATGTTCCATAAATACTACCATTATCTTTTAATGTTACTGGTATATGAAACATAGGAAATATTCTTCTAATTGTTTTATAGTATTCTTCATTCAAGTTTGTTAAATAGATATTCTTTATATCTATTCCATTCTTTATCTGATTACATATTTGATTTGCTACAAATAGTACTTCTTCTTCCAATGTATTACATTCATAAACTTTATGAGATGTATATTTTAATTCTTTATTAAGTATCACTTCTACTGTATTCTTTTCTTCTAATAGTTCTTTTAATTTGTTGATTTCTTTAGAATCCGACAATTGATAGAGAGTAATGTTTTTATTCTGAATATATTCTTGAAATTGTTTATTTTCTTTTAATTGTTTATGTTCTATTAGATCTTTTTTTAATGATGATAGAAAGTTTAGTTTATCACTACTATATATTTTATCTTCTATATAAAATAGATTATCTAAATAGATTTTAGCTATTTCATTAATTACATTATATTTTTTCATAACATACAAAATTGTTTCTGTGTTATAGTCATAGAAATATAATTTGTTAAATTCTTGTAAAGTATATATTTTAATGTTTAAAAGTTCTGAACTTATTTTTTTTAAAATATCTTTTTTGTGAATATTATTTGTAATTATGATTGTATTATCTGTAAACATATCTATCACCATCTTTATTTTATCATAAAAAAACTCGATTTTATCGAGTTATTGTCTTGAATTTATTCCTTTATTAAAAAGATATTCGTGTAATTCATTTGGAGATATATTTGCAATTTGTTTCCCTTGTTCAAAGATTACTATGGTATTCCAATCATTAATGTCATATGTTTCTTGTATTGTTTTTTTATTATTTAATGTATTACTATCTAATGTATAGATTGTTATATCATAATCTTTTGCTACTCTACTTAAATCTACATAATTGAAGTTATAGAGGTATATGATAGATAAATCTTTGTCTTTATATCTATTTATATTATTAATACTTTTAATAATACTTTTTTCGTTTAATGTAATATAATGATCTTCATAATCATTTTGATTCATCCATATAGAATCACAATTAATATCAAAACAAATTTTATCTTCTTTTAAATAATAAGTTTTATTATTAATTAAAAATGTATTGTTATTTATAATACTTTCTCGTTCATAGCTAATTGTACTGGAATCTTCATATGTAATTGTTTTTAAATAATTCATTGTATCTTCTAATATAGTAATTTTTTCTGTTACTGTGGAATATTTTTCATTATTTATGAAATTTGTTTTTTCAGATAAAAAAATTGTTTCATTTATTTCAGAAACATGATTATGTTTATTTAAAATAATTGTTGTTGTTAATAAAGCAATAATTATTAACATGATTGAAAAAATGTATCTTGTTTTCATAAAATCCCCAATTAAGATATTATTATAAAAAAAATTGGATGTCAAATAAATAAAAAAGAGCAATAGCTCTTAACGGTTTATTATTTTCATGGCGATAAACATTATTAGAATGGCAAATATCATACCAAATACGATACCTGTTGCTCCTCCACCAAACATGCCGGCAAGTTTATCGTATGTTAGAGATTTAATCATATCAAAGAATTCTGCAAACGTTTCAAATAGATCTTCAAACTCTGCAATTACTTTTTCTTTCAAGGTATGTTTAGCTAAAAAGTCAATCATTAATAATGTTCTTGTCATTTTTCATCTCTTCCTTATGATTTAAGTATAATATAGACTTGCAATTTGTTCAAATAAATGTTATTCTATGTTTACACATGGCGGTGTTGGTGAAGTGGTTAACACACTAGATTGTGGCTCTAGCATACGTGGGTTCGATTCCCACATACCGCCCCATTTGGAAATATAAAAGGAACTTGTGAAAAGTTCCTTTTTTTATATCTTTTTTCTAGTATATTTGCATTTTGGATAATTAGAACATCCTATGAAACATCCATATTTACTAGTTCTTTCAACTAATTGTCCTCCGCATTTTGGGCATTTATTATTATCTTTATTTATTATATTATTCTTTATATTTTTGATATGTTCTTTCTTTATGTTTTTATCTGTAATGTTATTTTTATTTATAGTTTTTACAATTTCATCGACATTTTTAATCAATACTTCTTTATATGATAATACTTTATCTGCTAAAGTATCATATCTAACTAACTCTCCATCATGTTCAACTTTTAAAGTGGCTTTACTTGGAATACAAACAACATTGAATATTTTTGATTCATCAATATTTAATAATTCCGATAGTGCTTTAACATGACCATAATTCTGCCTTATTGGATTTGTGTAATAATACTTATTCTTTCCTGCATGTCTAATCCAATTTTTATCATACTTATTACCAGTAATGAATCCATTGTATTGTTTTGTTTCTATTGAAAAAATTCCATATGGTGATATAACAACATGATCTATTTGATGTGTGGTTCCATTTGTATCAATAAATATATCATTTAAAATCTTATACTCATTCTTAGGAAGTTTCTTTAGTGCTTGCTTAGTCCAATGTTCTCCAAACCAACCGATTATTTGTTTATTAAATATTGCAACTATTATTACTACAATGAAAAATAATATAACAAAGGGATTCGAAAAAAAGTATTTTAAAAATTCATTTACAAATTGATCCACATTTTCACCTTCTTTATATTTAAATTATAACATGAAAAAAGCAGATTTTTGCATCTGCTTAATAAATCGTAATATCAAAATCTTCCGATCATTTTATTATAAACGAATGAAGGAGGTTTTATTACCTCATTAAAACATCACCACCTTATCTAAAAAATTATTTATGTTCTTTATTCCATAATATTTCAGCTTCTTTAGCCCACTCTTTAGCATATAAATCACACTTGCTACATAAATGTTCAACTTCTTCCGGAGACTCTAAATCCGTTGAGTGTGCTTTAGATTTTTTTACTATTTCTCTTAATTTTTCTGGGTTTTCTAACATAGGACATGGTCTTAAATGATTGTTATTAAATGGTTGTCCTTCATGATATGCCATAAACAATGGACTTTGTAGTATTTCTAAAATACTATGATCATGAATATTCATATTCGAATAATGAATAAATACACATGGTTCTGCATCACCATTAGAATTTATATGGAAATAGTTTCTTCCAGCAGCTATACAACCTCCTACATATTCACCATCATTTTGGAAATCCATAGTAAACATCATTAAATTTGATTTGTCACTTCTAAGTTCTCTAATTCTTTTTATCATGTATTTTCTTTGTTCCGTTGTTGGTAATAAATCTGGAACTGCATTATTACCTACTGGCATGTAATGGAAGTAGAAACTATATCTTACACCTTTATCAGCCAGCATATTTAAGAATTCATCACTTGTTACTGATTCAATGTTATCTCTTGTGTAGCAAATTGAACTACCAAATAGTATTCCATATTTATGAAGTAGGTCCATTGCTTTCATTACTTTATTATAATGTCCGTTTCCTCTTCTTCCATCATTGGCTTCCATTGATCCTTCTATTGATAGTTGGAAAGCAATATTTCCTAGTTTAACAACTTCCTTGCAAAAATCATCTGTGATAAATGTAGAATTTGTATATATAGAAAACTGAACATCATTATGTTTTTTTGCTAATTTTAATATTTCATCTTTTTTTACTAATGGTTCTCCACCGGTTAACATATATAGATAAATGCCTAGTTCTTTTCCTTCTGTGATAATTTTATCCATATCTTCAAAACTTAAGTTGTATTTATTACCATATGTACCAGCCCAACATCCTTTGCATTTCATATTACATGCACTAGTTGGATCAAATAGAATTAACCAAGGAACGTTACAATTATATTTTTCTCTATTTTTTCTAATTATACTTGTTCCTCTATATGCTGCTTCATATCCTAAATTTAGAATTGTCATTTTGGCAACATGTGGGTCTGTTTCATCTATTATTTTATTAATATAATTCATCCATCTACTATTAGGTTTATCAATTATATTTCTAATACCAGTTAGTACTTCGTTATTATCTTCAGATAAATTTTCAATACTATCAATGATTTTTAATAGTTCTTTTTTCCTATCTCCTTTTTTCATCTTTTTTAATAAAGACTCAACCATTTTTTCAACTGTTTTTCTTTCGATTTTGTGTTTTATATTACTTGCCATAAGTCTACCTCCATAATAAATATTAACACTGTTGATTTCTCCTTGAATAAAGAATATAATAATTCATATATTTAAAACAAGTTCAAAAAATATATATTGTTTATATATGAACAATAATTATTAATGTGTTAATATTTGGAGGCGATGATATGAGTAAAGCAAAGAATCTAAATAATTCTTCAGTTAAGACAAAGTTAGCAATAAAAAAATCTTTTGAATCATTACTTAATGAAAAAAAAGACTTTAAAAAAATCAAAGTCAATGAATTATGTTCATTAGCAAATATTAATCGTGGAACTTTTTATCTTCATTATGATAATATTTATGATGTAGCCGAAGAATATGAAAATGAACTAGTAAATACCTTATCAATAAATGATATTATAGACTTTAAAGATATTAATGATATTTTAAATTTTCTTGATAATACATTAAAGTATATAAAAGATAATGAGGAGACTTATAAAATTTTATTAACTGCGAATTTTCCTCAAATATTTTTGACAAGAGTTAATAAACTTTTTAAAAGAAATGCATTCAATCTATCGAAAAAAATCATGAATGGTAAAAACAGTTATGAAAAAAATCGATATTTCATCTCATTTTTTGCTGATGGCATGGCATTACAAGTAGTAAATTATTTTATAGACAATGAAAACAATTTAACTTTGGATCAAATATTCGATTATAATAAGGAAATCATTAAATTGTTCTTTTATAATAATTTTTCTAAATAGAAATAAAACAATTTATATCGTAATATTACAATTTTCCGAGCTTTAAAAGAAATAAAAACTAGTCGTAAAGACCAGTTTATTCATACTTATTAATAAAATTTAGTCTTAGATGTTATTTTAAAATATTCCACTTTACCATTAACAACATTTGGCAAGATTTCAATATCATTAATTTTGTAACTACTTCTATATTCAGAAATCATATCTTCCCAGTATTTGTTAAGTTCTTCATCTGTTAATTTTTCGTCAAACAATTTTATGTATTTAATAAATTCTTCTTTAAAATCATCATTTGTTGATGATACTTTAGTTCTATAACCTATATAAACACTCATTTTATATTCAGAACTATATTGACTGCTTCCATATAGTATAATTTCTATTTTATCGTTATTTGAAATATTTATAACATCATCGTGATCTTTACCTCCAATATGTTTTTTTGAAATCATTGAACTATCTATATCAGGGTCATAGTTTTTATTATATTTATTAATAAATAAATTTATGCTTTTATCATCTTTATAAATTTCAGGTATATTATCATTATTTTCTTTTTTCTTCATTGTATTTGGATCATATATATCAACAGTTGGATCAATATTATAAATATCTTTACCATCTAATTTGATTGATAATAAATTATCTCCATCCATTTCTATTTCTATTTTTTTATAATGTTGATCTTTTAAGCTTAATTTATCGCAAGCATAAGTATCTGAAAAATATCCATCGACATTATCAATGCCAATTAGTGAATCTAATTTATCATATACTTCTTGTGAATAGCATTCAATAATTCTATTCTTTTTATCTTCTTTTTCTTGAGAAGAGCTTACTGCTCCAATAATAAAGAATACAATCCACATAACAATGATTATAATTATTTTTTTCTTTTTATCTAATTTATTTGATTTAGCAATAAAATATGTAGCTGTAAATGGTAGTAAAAATATCCATGCTAAGACAAGCCACAAGGTTTTGTTACTCTTTTTTTGTGGTTGAGAATATGAAACATTTTGTGAAGAACTTTTACTTTCTTGCTGTGCTCTAATTCTTCCTTTTTCAAATTCATAACCATTTTGTTCCATGTCATCAAACTTAACATGTTTTACTTCATCATCAATTTTAAAAGTTGTTTGACAATACTTACAAGTTATTTCGTCTAATTCAGGATCTGCTTTTAATGTTGCACCACAATTCTTACATTTTAATTCTACCAATTTCATTTATATCCTCTCCCAAGAATATTTCTAATATCATTGGACCATATTTTTACAAAAATTAACTTAATGACATAATAATATTTATCATTTTTAAAATACCTATTTGCAAATGTCAAAATGTTGTGGTATATTTTATTCAAGTAATTGAGTCAATCAAGGTTCATAGATTTGTGCCGATTTTTCGCAAACACGTTAAATCAAGGCCCCATTTATGAAATTCGCGAAATTTTTTCGACTTAATAAAAAAGCTCAATGATTTCATTGAGTTTTTTTATGTCTATGATATATTAAATAAAAAGTAGGTATTAACCTACATTTTTATAAATATCGCTGACTGCTCTAGCATCTGCCGTTCTGTAACCAGATACAGATTTTCCAATTCTTTCTGAATAGTCACCACATGCTTTTTGTATTTTTTCAATATCTGTTTGAAGTGCCAATAATGAAGGAACTACTTCTTCAGCAGCAGTACCATTCCATGCTTTTCCATCTGCTCCTATTTGAGTTTTAATTTCTTCAAGGAATGATGTTACTGGATCATCTAATTTATCAGAGTCATTTAATAAAGCATTATTTGCTTCATCTAAGCTATTATATTTAACTAATTCTGCCATTCTGCTCTCTCCTTCATTGTATTAACATTTTCATCTTCTTGATTTTGGTATCCTTCTCCAATACCTCTAATTGTTGGTCCTAGCTCTTCTAATTTTGCTAGATTAGTTTCAAAGCTTTTTTCAACGTTTTCAAAGCTTTTCTTTAATTCTTCTGAAGCGTCACTTTTCCAAGAATCATTTGCTGTTACAGCATCCAGTGTTGCTTTCATATGTGTATATAATGATCTCACTTGTGTTGAAATATCTTCTACTCTTTTTCCAACTTGTTTAAGCTCTTCTGGTGTTACACCTAATGTTTCACTCATATTATTTCCTCCTATGTTCTTATTTAAATTATATTATTTATTTTTCTATTCTTCAAGCAAAGTGACAAGTTCTTGTCATTTTATGTTGCAATACTTTCTTTAAATTTTTCTGTAGGTCCATATGCTAAGTATTTACCTCCTTGTGCAAATAGCTTTCTCTCATGGCCACCTTCGGATCTAGCTTGACCAAGAGTTTGTAATTTTCCGTCTACACAATCTAGTACCAATATTTTGTCTGGCGTTAAATCTGAAGCACTTTTTACATCAGAAGCATACCCTACAACTGTTACTAAATGTCTTGCCCCTTGATCAGAATGAATCTGAGTTACTTGAAGTACAACTGGATTTCCTTCATTAACTTCACTATAAACATATTCCTTAACATCTGATTCTACTGCTGATGTTTTTCCTTCGTTCATTTTAACTGCTGGAGCTCCTCCATGACCTTCCATAGTAGATTTGGATGTATATTTTCCACTTAACATATCCGATGCATAGTATTGTGACAATAACATACACTGTCCTCCAAGAAGACCAGCATTTTGATATAGTTTGTTATCTGCTACATACTTCGCATATTCTTCCACTGGTATTTTCGTATCAACAATGTAGAAATCTCCATTGTTGAATTTATATTCTATCAATCCTTCTCCTACAATAGTTGGTCCTAAATTAGAATTCATATTTGGATCTCCATTTGTTTTTAAAGCAGGAATTGTTTTTTTACTAAATATATCTATAAATTCTTCTGTGAAAGGTTTTGGTTTATCTATTCCATTTACATTAAAATTAGCTAGATTATCTTCCAATTCTTTTAATTCTTTTAGATAATTATTAAACCAAGTAGTTGAATTATTATAACCATTTTTTAATCTTTCTGATGATGTTTTTATTTTACTGATTAAGGAACTAATCTCTGTACCACTTAGTTTACTTAAATATCCTGTTGTTAGATTATTATGAATTTCATTTATTGTACTTTTTAATTGCTCTAACTCTGTTTTTTTACTTTCTAATGAATCTAAATTAATATCATAATCCATAATATTTGCTCCTTTTATACATCAAATCTTTCTAAGTTATACTTAGCAATAATCCCTTTATATTTATCTGTTGTACTAGCATTAGGATTCGGAGTATATCCTTCTAAGAAGCTTCGATAGTCTTCAAGGTTGTTACTTCCTACGCATTCTGGATGATACAATGAAAGTACATTTGCATAGTCTTCTATACATTCTTCAATACTTGAATAATGTCTCATAGATTCATTACTAGGAATTACTGTTGTTCCAGATGAATTCCATTGAGTTACAGTATTGACACCAGAAGTTCTCCTCTTAGACCAAGAAGAAGATTGCATATCAGGAGTTATTCTTCCCATATCAGTATTAATACCTAGTACGTTGTTATAATTAGAAAGAGATGATGCATGAGTACTCATCCAGCCACTTTCATTAATAATCTGTGCAATAATCAGCGACTTTTTCATGCCATATGTATTTGTGTTTTTTACAATTTCTCCAACTTTTCTAATCCATTCTCCTCTAGCGGAATTTTCTGTATATTCTTGCCACTCATCATATGCGGCATCTCCTAAGGCATAGAAAGAACTAGCTTGTGTATTTCCAAGACCTGATGTAACTTTCTCTTCTAATTTTTCATTGTCAGGTTCTTTATAATCACTTTTTAGTTTTGGAATTGTTACTTTACTAAATATATCTGCAAATTCTCCAGTAAATGGTTTTGGTTCCTCAATACTATCTACACTAAAATTTGATAGATTACTTTCTAATTCTTTTAATTCTTTAAGATAGTTATTTAACCATATGGAGGAATTACTATAACCATTTTTTAATCTTTCTGATAATGTTTTTATTTTGCTAATTAATTCTGATATATCCGAATTGCTTATTGTATTTAGATATCCACTCGTTAATGAATTATGGATATCTGAAATGTTATTTTTCATTTCTTCTAATTCATTTTTTTTGGAATCTAATGAATCTATGTTTATTTCATAATCCATAATACTTCTCCTTTCAATTATAATAAAGAATTAATTTTTGCTTCGCATTCGTCCATTTTTGCTTCTTCTCTTGCTAAACCATTCGTCCATGTATTTATGCTTTCTTGAGAAGTATCTTCATTTACGCTACTTAAGTATCCTTTATATGTTTTAGCATTTTCTCTAGCAACATTATAAATATCAATATAGCCAGCTATTTCAGATGCATTGGAAAGATTTTTTAATAAATCTTTGTAAACATCTTCATTCATTTTTTTGAATGCTTCTTGTAGTGTTGCTTTTGCTCCAGCTTTCCAAATACTATCTTTTAAAGAAGAATCAAATGTTGTTAATTTGCTTTGTGAAGAAGTGAATTTATCTTTTAAAGATGATGCTGCGCTTCTTAATGATGATGGATCAATATTCTTATATAAATCATAGTTTGCCATTTTTAACCTCCTTATGCTGTTGCTGTTTTTACTAATTTACTATAGTCAGGTGTTCCATATCCATAGATGTTGGAATCTCCCACTTTGTGAGTACATTTTTTAACTTTGTCTCCGACATTTCCTTCAATTGTATGAATAACACCATTTTCTACACTTGCTACTAATGCAGTATGTGTAGCAGATCCTCCTCCTGTAAAAAGGATATCTCCTGCACTTGGTGTGTAGTTTCTATCTTGAAATAATCCTTGTTTTTGGAACCAAGCTGCTCCCTCATCTGCACCAGCAAATTTTGGAATAATTCCTGCGTCTACATATCCGCTTTTCTTAGCACACCACGCAACGAATTCACTACACCATGCTGTACCATTAGGTTCTCCAAACATTTCAACATATTTTGTCTCATTTGTGTTATTTAACTCTCCTGCAGCAACATTAACAATCGCTTCTCTTGCAGAAGATATACTTTCTTGAGTTGCTAAATTAGCAACAACATTTCCTTCTTCTAATGTTGCTCCAATAATACTTCCTTTATTCGTTATACTTTTTACTGGGCATGAACTATTCCATTCCAATCCCCATTTATCTGTGGTAGGATTGCCTGATGACATATATTTAGATCTTTGTACTTCAAATTCTAATACGTTTATTTTTCCGCCACCTAGTTGATGTCCCCATTCAGATCCTGCATCGCTTCCTTTAGAATCTCCTATGATACATTTAATCACTGTTCCGTCTTCTAGTGTAACATCAATGCAATCTCCTACTTGTCCAAATTTCGTTGTTACTGCTACTAAGTATCTATCTTCTCCATCTACTGTAATTATTGCTATTCCATTTTTAAATCTAGATCCTTGTTTTTTCCAAATCTCGGCAACTTTTTCTTGATTTGTTCCTGATGCCCATACCATTCTTTCTCCAGATGATATCCAGTAGTCATATCCTGTTACTGTATATCCTCCCTGTGATACACTAGATGGGATTTCTATGGTTTTTCCGGTTAAATTTCCGTGTACTAAATTTGTTACATTACTTACTGTTGTAGGAGTTGATGTATATGTCAATGTTGACGCAGTATATGGTGATGAATATGATGATGAAGTATAAGTATATCCGCTATTATTACTCGATGAGGAATTACTATAATAACTGTTTGTATTATTACTTGAGTTATTACTATTTGAATTTGTATCTATATTTTTAGTTGTATCTGTATCAGGGGTATCTGTTGTTGATGTTGTATCAAAAATATCTTTTACTTTACTTACATCAAAATTATCTATATATTCTTGGCCACCGATTAAATCTTTTAGTTTTTTTACAGAATCTTCTCCTAGTTTTTTATATCCATCTGCACAACTTGCTAAGAATAGAACAGATAATGCTAATTGCTGTTCAAATACAGGTATGTTATCTGTTAGTTTTTTTAATGTCTCTTTAAAATTTGATGCGGCTTTTCCTTCCCATGCAGGATTTTTTATTCTATTTACTGCTGAATCAACTACATCTGTTGTTTTATCAACAGATTCTGTCAAAGAAGTTAAATTTGCACAAGAATCAGAAATAGCATCAAAGTCTACTTTTTGGACTCCCATTATTACACCTCAATCTTGTCATTTTTAAACTTATCGTCTAATTTTTTATATGCATCAAACACTTCTGATAAGTAATCTATGTATGTTTGGAAACTATCATTCAAGTCTTGTAATACTTTTTTATAGTCTTCTTGCATTTTTTTCGTATATTTTGTCGCATCTGCACCTTCCCACGCAGAGTTTATATCCGTTAGTTCTGTATCCAATTTGGTAATATATGTTCCTATATTCTTTTTTTCTTCTTGTAGTTCACTAACAATTTTGTCAACGTTAGCTTTGGTTATTCCTATTTTATTTGCCATAGACACCAATCCTATTCTAGGAAAATTATACCATAAATCTGTTCTATTTTTTTCGAAAACATAAGCAAAATTTGATAAAAATGCCTACTTATCGTATAATTACACCATCAAAAGGGGTTTTGGTATGAATAAGGTTTTTTTATATGTAAAATATTTTACCTTAGCTGTACTAGGTTTATTTTTAGTATATTTTTCTAATTTTACTTATGTTCAAACAAGTAATAATACACAAGTATTAGCTTATTATGAAGAAACTACTGTTCCTACTACTTCATTAGATGAAGGCGTTACTGGGGAAGAGTTAGAAGAAATAGTAGAAGGTCTTAAAGAAGAAGTTTTTGAAGTAAAAGAAGAAGTTAAGGAAACAACAGTAAAACAGGAAGTTAAACAAGAAACAAAAACTACTATAGTTAAAAAGGAAACTGCACAACCTAAAGAAGATATTCGTAGTAAATTCAATTTAGGAACCATATCTATTAGTAATTCTAATTTTAGTAAAGATATTATTATGGATGATGGTACTTATTATTATTTAAATCATGATTTAAATGGTAAATATAATGGTGTTGGTATGCCAATTATTGATTCTAGAACAAACTTTAATACAAGAAAAACTATTCTTTATGCACATAGTGCTAAGAATGGTGGTTCTCCATTTAATTATTTACAAAACTATAACGAAAATGAAAGTTTTTTTAGAGCTCATAGATATATTACCATTACTTATAATGGTCAAACATATCAATATGAAATATTCTCAGTATATGTATCTTTAGCTGACGATGATTATTCTGATGGTTTAGAGTATTTTAGAAGAATGAGTTATACAGACGCTGAATGGGGAGAACAATTAGAGTGGTATAAAAGTAATTCTGATTATGATACTGGGGTACATGTTGCTGATAATGATAAGATATTAATTTTACAAACATGTTCTATGAATAATAAGTATTATAATAAAGGTTATTATAGAGCTAATTTGGTTGTAATGGCTAAATTAATATAAAAAGAAGATGAATTATTCATCTTCTTTTTTTTCATTACCAAATACATGTATTGGTACATCTTTCCAACGATCTTCTTCAACTGTTTTCTGTTTAAATACTATATCTAATTTCTCTTTAATTTGTTCTCTAGAGAAAGGTTTTGCTATATAATCAACAAATCCTTCTCCTATATATTTTTCTTTTGCTCCTGCAATAGCATCTGCTGTTAAAGCAATTGTTGGAGTTTTAAAGCCTTCAATTTCTTTTAATTTTTCAAATGCTTCTTCTCCATCCATATTTGGCATCATAATATCCATTAGAATCAAATCATATTTATTTCCTGATGTTATAAGCTCTAAACACTCTTCTCCATCATATGCTTCATCTATTGTGAAATTAAAGCTTTCTAGAGCTTTTCTAGCTACTTTTATATTTAATTTATTATCATCTACGATTAATATCTTTTTGTTCAAGTAAATATCTATATTTGTAGATGTATTATCAATTATTTCCTGAACAATTGGTTTATCTACTAAACTAATCTTTTGAGGAATATGAATTACGAAAATGGAACCATTTCCATATTGAGAAGATACATTAATTTTTCCACCCATCATTTCTACTAAAGCTTTTGTTATAGCAAGACCTAGTCCAGTACCTTCTGTTGTTGTATTTCTTTCAACGTCTAGTCTTTCAAATTTATTAAATAGTTTACTAATGTTTTCTGCTTTAATACCTCTACCTGTATCTTGGCAAGTTATAATTAGTTCTGTCTTTTTTTCTTCTAAATTATTAATACATTTTACAGTTAGTTCTATAAAACCTGTTTCTGTATATTTAATAGAATTTGTAAGTAAGTTATTTATTATTTCTTTTACTTTGCCTTTATCTCCAATTAACTCGTATGGTATATCTTCTGCCATATTTAGTTTAAAATCAATTCTTTTTTCTCCGATACGCATAGTAGTAATTTTACACATTTTTTCTATTTCTTCTTTGAAATTATATGGTTTTTCTATTAATTCCATCTTATCAGATTCAATCTTGTTGATATCTAGTATGTTGCCAACAATTTCTAATAATGTTTGAGATGCTGTTTGGATATCTTTAGAATCTTCTACTACTTCATTTGGAACTTGATCTTTATAAGATGCTATATCTTCTGAAAGCCCTACAATAGCATTTAATGGTGTTCTTATTTCGTGAGACATACTAGATAAGAAATCACTTTTAGCTCTATTCGCACGTTCAGATTGCTCTTTAGCTAGTTCTAATTCTTTTATTATTTTCATATCTGGATTTTCAATAGTAAAGTACATTATTAGTAATACAAATGATGTACAATAAGTTTCTGTTATTATTTCAGGGTATTTAGCTCTAAGTATTAAGCCTATACCAAACATTAATAATAAAACTAATAATGGTATATTCTTTTTAAAATCTTTTTTATTATTAAGGAAATAATTGATATTTAGAATAATTATTAAAAATATATAACATCCTATTCCTATCATTGTAAAGTTATAAGCTGTACCAGCTACATCTAGAATATCATCATAGTTTATTACTTCTATTGGTGCATTAAATATTATTACTAAAAAGATAATTGTTGTTATTCTAAATATATATGATGTAATATTTTTTTCACTAGTATTAATGTTATTTACATTTAAGTTATATTTTAATAGTAAATGCCCTATGCATAATAATAATGCTAAGTGTATTTTTTGCATGTAACCAATTATTTCTATATTACCAATTGTTTTGGCATATATATAGACGACAATAGCATTTATACAAAAAAACAAGTTCGTTATTAGTAATTGGCTATAAGTTACTACTTCATTATTTTTAGCTTTATCTTTTATGAAGAAGATAACACATAAAAAAACAGATATCGTAAGCGCCGATCCTGGTAACCATACACCACTCATGCTACCACCTCTATTCCTCTATTATAGAGTAACACTTATATCTGTTTTTTTCAACATATCTCTATTTTATGTAACCTATCTTTTTTAAAGCTTTAACAGTTAATTCTGATGGCTCATACACTTCTTTTATGGTTTCTTTAACACCATAATAACTAGGTACATCTCTATACATAAAATCTATTCTTTGTTTATAGCGTTCTAATTCAATATCTAGATTTGTTAAGAATTCTTCTTCTGTAGGTTTTCCTCCACCATATTCTTCCCATATTTCTCTTTTTAGTTTTATCATTTCTTCTTGAATAAAGACAGCTACTGCTTTAGCTTCAGATACATCTGTTCCTGTTAAATCAATTGATTTACCAATATTAAGAACATAGTCTTTGATACCATTAACTTCATATTGTTCCATGCTTACTGGTACTATTCTAGAATCTGTTAAGATACCACGTTTAGCAACCCCTGGATGAATCTTACCAACTGGATTAACCGGATCCAAGCAATAACCTGCTTCTCCAAAGTTTAATTCATTTCCACCTTGTCTTAATACCTTAAGTTGTCTAGCCATTACTGTATGAGCATCAAATCGATTAGCCATTTCAAACCAAGACACACCATTTACTCTTAGTAATAGTCCATCAACATTTTGGTATGTTTCTCCTGGATCTGATTGGATGAAGTAGCAGTTTTCTCCTACTCCTCTTATTGCACTTTCTATATCATATCTTCCTATATGAGCACATGTGTATATACGAGGTTTATCTTTAGGTATTGTTCCTCCAATACGACGTATTTTCCTAATTTCTTCTTCACCAGTACGATATGAATATATATGATTTCTACTATCACCCATGATAGTTACTTTTCTTTTATTACATAGTTCATCTATTTTTAAAATTAGTTTAATAATAGAAAATAATTTTTTCCTTATTTCTATTCCTTTAATTGGATTGTCTTCATAATACATTTGTTTTCTTAGTTCTTGATAATATTCTATGACTTCTTTTTCGGACATTTTAAAGTAAATTTGAAATAGATTTTTACGTTCAAAATTAGTCATATTATCCCCCATCTCTCTGTAATTTAATTATACTATATATATTAATTTAGAACAAATTTAGGTATATAAAAATCCTAAATACTTGCTTTAGGATTTTTAGTTTCTTCTTTTATCCAATTTAAATATTCATAATATCCATCTTTTATTTCTGTCATAATAATTTCTGGGACTTCATACGGATGATTCTCTAGGATTTCTTTTTCTATTTCATTATATAAAGATTCTTTAGATTTCATAGTAAGAATATATTCTTTTTCATCTTCTATTCTTTTATTCCACCAATAGCAGCTTTGTATTTCTTCTATTTGAGAACATGCTATCAGTCTTTTTTCCAATAGTATTTTCGTAATCTTACGTGCATCTTCTATCGTATTTAGTGTTGTTGTAATTATACAATATTTATCCATATAATATCTTTTCTCCTTTACGGCAATGTTCTGTAAATTCATTATAGTTTAACCCTGGCATTGGTTTGGAATATTTATAGATTTCTATTTTATCTATATCAAAGTTATTAATTTTATACATTCTTGGAAAGTTATTTACAACTGTATGAAGAATATCATTTATAGAGTTAAACTCTATACTTTTACCTTGATCTTTCCAAGCATTTTCTAAATAATAATATTTATTCTTTATATTAGCAATAGCAATACTATGTCTTGCTATTTTATCTGGATCATTGTAGATAATAATATATGTATCTACATTTAAATGATATTGTTCACAATAGTGTCTTGTTAATTCTACTTGTTCCCAACATGTACCAACTTTGTATTGTAATGTATCTTCTATTGTTTGTAGTTTATAGTTTTCTAGGAAAAAATTTCGTTTAGAACTATGGTGAATAATTTTATTTTGATCTACCCAACCATAGTCAATTTCTTTTACTTTGCTTAGTATATCTTCTATCATATTAAAAGAAATAGAATCCATATATTAAACCACACACTGCACCGATTAGATGTCCTAGATGAGATACATTATCTTTTTTAAATAATCCTGATATGATTTCATTAATGATATAGAATATAAATATTAATATTAATGTTACAGGAATCTTACCACTTTGAATATTTACAAACGATCCCATGATAATTAGCATAAATACAATACCACTAGCACCTAATAAAGAATTCTTAGTAATAATTGCATTGATAATGGATGTAATTACTGCTGTAATTAGAATCATGAATAATAAATTCATGCTACCATATTTTTCTTCTATCATAGGACCTACTAATAATATGTATAGAAAATTGTTCATAAAATGATTCCAATTGGAATGACCTAGAACATGTGTAAATGCTCTTATATATGTTAATGGATCAAAGATAGAACATCTATATGTTGAAAATAGTAATCTATTAGCACTACCTTTTGTTATTGTATTTAATATAAATGCTATTAGAGATAATAGAAAGAAACAAATAATTACAGGGGAATTCATTTGTAATTTACTGATTATATTTTGCATTATTCATTCACTCCTATTTCAATAGGATCTGATGAAACATAGATGTGATAATACACACCATCTTTTCTAATGTAACCACTATTATAGTAATTATAGTTGTTATTTTCATTGAATGGATTTTTAGTTTCGAATTTAATACCTAATCTAGCTGGTAGATAATAATCATATTTTTTTTGATTCTCTTCTAAGTTTTCATATGTTTTTTTTATATCTTTCGTAAAATTTTGAAGATCTTCCTTTTCATATCCATTCACATTAAGGTAAGGATTTCCAATATATGCATTTTCAATTAAATCTTCCAATTCTGGTTTTTTACCAAATTCTACATTTCTAAAATCTACTGTCATGTATTCAAATTGTAATGCTATTTTGGATTGTAATTCTTTATCAATTATTTTATCGTTTAACCAATTTGTTTTTTGCTCTTTAAGATATTCTTCGAAAGATACTCCTTTTTGATACCAGTTTTCTTCATATAATTCTTCTAAGAATGTATCTTCTGTAAAATTTCCATATCTATAATTATTATCTTCATAAGATATAATAAAGTCTTCTTTTAGATAATCTGTAGAGATAGACATGGTTGTTTCTGTTTCACAATAAGATAAAAAACCACAATCTTTTGTATTTCTTTCTTCTATTTTAAAGTTTCCATCTCCATATTTTTCTTCTAATTGTTCTATTACTTCTTTTTCACTTCGTTCATAACTTTTTTTCTTTTCTGATTCATCTATTATACTGAAGATAGTAATAATTAATGTTAATACCATAACTACACCTAGACATATTTCTAAGAATTTTTTCATATAATCACCTATTCTTTTATTATTATATCATAAGAATATAAAAAAAGATTCTAGAGAATCTTTTTATATTTTTATTTTATTGAATGTAATTTTTCTTAAAATTCTGTTTAGATTTTCTTTTCCAAATACTTTTTCTAAAGTACCATTTTTAAATAGAATACCTAAGTATAGGGAAGCACCTACTATTGCTATGACTGCAATTTCTATAATACATATTATTATGTTATCTAGATTACTAGATATGAAGTTATTAAATATCATTTTTAATCCTAAAATAGATAATATCATTATAATTGTTGGTAAAATTAATTTTTTTATTACTACACCCGTTTCATGATATGACAATGAATATTCTTTTTTTAGATGATGTAGTGTATATAATGTACTTGTTCCATAACCAATAATACTTGCAGTAGATGCTCCTAAATAAGCAGGTATCCCAATTTTATGATAAAGCAACATCAATGGAACATCTAAACACATGTTCATTAGTAATCCTAGAATAGAGCTTTTATATACCAATTTAAATTTATTTAATGCTTGTAACGTAGAACTTGTTATCATAAATAAATTGCCTAAGAATGAAACAAATACTGCAATGGATAGAATTCTATAACCAAAGTCATTATCTATTCCATAGAAAACGCTCCAAACTTGCTTACTTAGTAAAGATAATCCTACTGCCATTGGTAATGAAATCAGAATAATCATTTGTAATGCTTGATTTAGCTTATTATTTACTTCTTTATAATTTTTTAATGTATATGCACTAACAATTGTAGGTATTAAACTTGTTGTCATCCCCATTGCAACTGATGAAATGATAACACTTATTTTAGTTGCCTGGGTAGATATATACGTAGATATTGTTTGGGTTTGACTACCAGTATATCCAATATACCCCATGGTCCTTAATACTAGGAACATGTCTACAAAAGCATATAAACTAAACATTGTATCTGTGATGATGAATGGAATTGCGTAACTAATAATCTTTTTAACTATTTCTTTATTGGATATTTCATTATCTCTTTCTTTTATTTTTTCTTGTTGTTCTTTTTTATGACTGCGTAATTTTAATAGAATGTAAGATAATGCTGCTATTGCACCAAAGAATGCTCCTGTTACGGCAACACATACAGCAATAGTTTGTGATAATTTTAATACATAGATTGTTACATAGCATCCTGCTAAAATAATAAAGATTCTTACAAATTGTTCTAATACTTGAGATACGCTTGATACCCCAATGATATTATGACCTTGTAAATATCCTTTTGTAACGCTTAAGAATGGTACGACTAATAAACTAATAGACACACATCTTACACCTAATGCTATGGTAGCATAAGAATTGCCACTATCATTATTCCCTACTAATACATGGGCTATTTGAGGAGCAAAGATAAATAGTATTAGAAATACTACGATAGCTATCGACATGATAATATTTCTTCCAATATGATAAGCTCTTTCTTTTGCTTCTATTTTACCTAATGTATCATATTCTTTGATAATTTTACTAATTGCTATTGGTAATCCTGCACTTGATATATCTAAAAATATAGAATATATAGAATATGTAATTCCATATAATGATCTAGCATCTGTTCCTAACATTCCATAAAATGGTATGACATATAACATACCCATTATTTTAACGATAAAAATAGATAAGGTTGCTATAATTGTTCCTTCTACAAAGGAATTTTTCTTTAATGTTTTATCTTTGGTCATGTATACACCTTTTTTCTCCAAGATATTATATCATATTTCATTCGTTGGGAAAATGAGGTATACTAAATACAGGTGATTTTATGGCATTTTATTCATATATATTTAGTGCAAACTACAAAGGTTTTAAAGAAAAATTAAAAGTAGTTGCAAAAGAGAATAATAAAAATTATTTTGGATTATTATTAGATACTTATTATAGTATTTTAAGGTATGGAATTGGTTTAACTGATTATTTAAATTATGAATTTTATATACGTAATAAAGATGAAAGAAAAGAATATGCTGGTATAAAGATGCAAGATAAGTTCTATGAAACAGTTAGTCCTTCAGCATATAAAAAGAGATATACTATTAAGCCTGACTTTTTAGCTGATTTTAAAAAATATACGAAAAGAGATTTTATAGTACCAGAAAAATCTAGTTTAGATGAAGTTAAAAGATTTATTAAAAATCATGAATACTTTATGAGTAAACCTTATGATGGTTTAGGTGGCCAAGAAGTAAAAAAAGTTCATAATAAAGATATTAAAGATATCGAAAAATATTATAATGATTGTAAAGAAAATAGAATTTTTTTAGAAGAAGTAGTTAAACAATGCAAGGAATTAAATAAGATGTGTGATACATCTTGTAATACAATTCGTATTATGACTTTTAATAATAATGGTAAACCAGAGATTCTATGGGCAGGACTTAGAGTTGGAAATGGCGTGAATGCAATTGATAATTTCCATGCTGGAGGAATGGCTTCTGAAATCGATTTAGAAACTGGTAAATTAATGAGACCTGCTTTGGATAAGGCTTTGAGGTCTTTTGAAAAGCATCCTAAATCTGGTGTTAAGTTTGAGGGATTCCAAATACCATATTGGAATGAAGTAAAAAAAATGGTTAAAGAGGCATCACTCGAAAGTGATAAGATTTTAGTTGTTGGATGGGATGTTGCAATAACAGACGAAGGACCATTAATTATAGAAGGTAATCGTAGACCTGGAATGGATATTGTTCAAGTAGCAAGTCGAAGAGGACGTATGGATATCTTCCGTCATGTACTAAGTGAAATAGAAAAAAATAAGAACAACTAGTTCTTATTTTTTTAATTCTTGGTAAATAGATTCCACATCTTGTTTATACTTTTTTTCTAATTCTGATACTGAGCCATGTTCTATGAATTTATCTGGATATGCAAAGTATTTTATGTCTATTTCTAAGTTATTATCTGAAATTAATTCTTTTATACTAGAACATAAACCACCTATTATTGTTCCGTCTTCCATAACAATAGCTTTTTTTGTTTTTTGTATACTTTTTAGAATTGTTTTTTGATCTAATGGTTTTAAGAATCTTACATTGATTATATCTGATGTTATTTTATCTTTTTTTAATAATTCTGATAATTCTATTGCTTTTTCGGTTGACTTACCAATTGATATAATTGAAAGATTATCTCCTTCTTCTATGACTTCACTTTTTCCAAATTTTATCTTGGATATTTTACGCGAATATTTTTCCCCACCTCTTGGATATCTAATTACAACTGGTTGATTTAGAGTAACAGCTAATTCCATCATTTCTTCTAATTCTTGAAAATTACTTGGAGCCATGATAGTAATATTGGGAACTATTTTAAAAAATGACATATCATACATTCCTTGGTGTGTTTCTCCATCTGCACCTACGATACCCGCTCTATCTACACACATTATTACTGGTAATTTTTGAGCACATATATCATGAATTACTTGATCATATCCTCTTTGATAGAAAGATGAATAGATTGATATAAATGGAATCATTCCTGCTCTTGCCAAACCAGCTGCAAATGTCAAAGCATGTTGTTCTGCTATTCCTACGTCATAAAAACGATTTGGATATGTAGAAGCAAATTCCCCTAAACCAGTTCCATCTTTCATAGCTGCTGTAATGGCTACTATTTTTTTGTTCTTTTTAGCCATTTGAGTTAAATGATGACCAAATGTTTTTGAATAATCAGGTTTCCCATTACTTGATAGTTCTCCGGTTTCTAAATTAAATCCACCTACTCCATGAAATTTATCCGGGTTTTCTTCGGCAGGTAAATACCCTTTCCCTTTTTTTGTAATAACATGGATTAACGTAGGTCCTTCTAATTTGGCTGCTCTACTTAACAAGTATTCTAAATCAGCTATATTATGTCCATCTACTGGACCTAAATAACGGAACCCAATCTCTTCAAAATACATACCTGGAAGGATTAATTGTTTAATACTTCTTTTAACTCTTCTTACTGCTTTGACTATAAGATTTCCTATTAATGGTATGCGTGAGACAATTCTTTTTCCTGTTTTGTTGGATTTGATATATTTCTTTTTAACACGTAGTTTAGTTAATAGTTTATTAATACCACCTGTATTTTTAGAAATACTCATTTCATTATCATTTAAAATAACAATCATATTGGTATTAGAACTTCCGATATGATTTAGTGCTTCCATAGCCATTCCACCTGTTAATGCTCCATCACCTATAACTGCAATCACATTGTAATTTTTCTTTTCTAAATCTCTTGCAGCAGCAATACCTGCAGCTGCTGAGATAGAGGTGCTACTATGGCCTGTATTAAATACATCTGTATCCGATTCAGATATTTTTGGAAATCCTGAAATGCCTTTAAATTTACGAATTGTTTTTAGTTCTTCTTTACGACCATTTAAAATTTTATGTGTATAACATTGATGCCCTACATCCCAGATAATCTTATCTTTTTTAGGATTGAAAACGCTTTCTAAAGCAATGGTTAATTCTACAACTCCTAAGTTAGAAGCTAGATGACCACCATTTTTAGATACTACTTCTAAAATATATTTTCTAATTTCATCTGCTAGTTCTGTTTTCTCTCTTAAATTTAATTTTTTTATATCATTTGTTTTATTTATTTTATCAAGTTGCATAAAGATCCCCCTTTAAGCAGTCGATTTCTATTATAATTCTTTTATTTTATTTTTCCAAGGTATATTCTATGAGTTGTAAACTTATTATATCATTTTTTATTATATTAATGTTTTTTCGTTTATAATGGAGTTGGTGATAGTATGGATATTTTATTAATCATTTCTGTTATACCATCTTTAGTTTTGGGTGGTTACATATATAAAAAGGATTCTATTGAAAAAGAAGATAGTAAATTATTATTCTTATTATTTTTATTTGGTTTTTTATCGTTATTTGCTGCAGCTTTTATCGAGAATACTATTGATATATTTATTCCTTCTTTTTATGATCAATCGGATATAATTATGACTTTTATTGGAAGTTTTTTAGGAATTGGTCTTGTTGAGGAGATTTTAAAATGGATTGTTTTAAGGATTTTTACTTGGAAACACTCTGATTTTAATCATATTTATGACGCTATTGTATATGCAGTATTTGTATCTTTAGGATTTGCTACTATTGAAAATGTTTTATATGTAACTCAAAATGGAATACTAACCGGCCTTGTTCGTATGATTGCTTCTGTTCCGGGCCATGTATTTTTTGGTGTTTTCATGGGTTATTACTATGGAATGGCAAAAAAAGCATTTATGAATAATCGAAAAGATTTGGAAAGAAAAAATATGTTGTTAAGTATAATCATTCCTATTTGCTTACATGGTTTTTTTGATTTCTGTTTATTGGCTCAAAGCTATTTAGCTCTCCTTGTTTATCTTTTCTTCTTAATTATTTTATATATTATGGCATTCAAAAAAGTCAAACAATTATCAAGCGTTTCTTTAATGTTAGATAATCTTCCATATAATCCAACTATTCATGAGGTTAATGCTCCAGTTGTCCAAGTTATGGTTCCAAGTACAAATACTTTGAATCAAGAATCTTCCGTAGTAACTAGCAGTTATTGTCCTCATTGTGGGAAACCTGCTGTTGGAAATTTTTGTCCTCATTGTGGGAAACCACTTCATTAAAAAAACACTCTTTAGAGTGTTATTTTTTTTGGCTGCCCAAGTAGGGTTCGAACCTACGGAATGTCAGGGTCAGAGCCTGATGCCTTACCACTTGGCTATTGGGCAATACATATGTGTATTATATCACTTCTCCCACTATAATTAAAGTTGTTTCTTCTTCTTTTAGAGGTAGGATATTTACATGTTATTCGTTAAACAAATTGTAAATAACTTTTTGAGATTAAAATTTCCCTCTTTTTATTTTATTGTTGCAGATAACCATACAATCTTTATGGTAAGTTACTTATTCTGACTTTTATGTAAAAAGTTATATTCCTTCTATAAATATGCGAAAAATGGCGTTTTTTCTTGTTTTTATTTAAAAAAATTTGTAAAATTGATATAGGGAGGATTTAATATGGCAAATACAAGAAAAAAATTACGTGAAGAAATTGAGGAAGAAGAACAACAAGAAGAAGTTGAAAAAGTTAAAAAATCTAGAAGACTCATAGAAGAAGACGAAGATGATGAATATGAGAATTTAACTACTGATGAAAGAGTTATTAATATCGAAAAAAAGGTTAATCAAATATTTATAATTGTTATCATTAGTTTAATTGTTTCTGTTATTTCTCTATTCTTTATTATAGTAAATAGTACAGGAGAGACTAAAGAAAGTTCTGATACTAATTCAGGTACAGCAAATACTACAACAAGTGGCTATGATACAAGTGCATTTAAAGAAATAAGTGCAACAGACATTGCATCAGAGTCTAAAAAGGAAACGATTGTTGTAATGATTGGTAGACAAGGATGTGGATATTGTGCTCAATTTGCACCTATTCTAACTAAGGTTGCTGAAGATTATGGTGTAACTGTTCGTTATATCGATTTAGAAAAAATGGTAGATATCACTACTGGTCAAGCTAAAGACGAAGATGCAATTACTGCTATTAGTAAAATTGGTGGAACTGGTGATTGGGCAACATTTGCTACTGATTATTTTGGTAGAACTCCACAAACTATGTTCATCAAAGATAATAAAGTTGTTTACGGTGTTATGGGTGCCGCTGATGAAGATGTTACTGCTGCTGCATTCGAAGCCGCTGGATTTAAGAAGTAATTCTTAAATCTTTTTTTATGATATAATTTTATTGGTGATTACAATGATTATTATGAATGGTAAAGAAGTAAAACAAAAAATATTCAATCAATTAAAGAATATACATTATTCTACTCCACTGGGACTAGCAGTATTGCAAGTTGGAAATGATGAAGCTAGTAATGTTTATATAAAACAAAAAAGAAAAATGGCTGAGGAATTAGGATTCATTTTTATTCACAAAGTTTTTTCTGATGATGCAACGCAAGAAGAAATAATAACAGAAATACAAAAACTAAACGAAGATGATTCTATTGATGGAATTTTGGTACAAATGCCGTTACCAAAGCACTTAGATTCTAGTGTTATTCAAAATAGCATTCATCCAAACAAAGATGTTGATGGTTTAACTCAAATAAATATTGGCAGATTATTAAGTAATAAAGATGGTTTAATTCCATGTACACCAAAAGGAATTGTAGATTTATTAGAGTATTATCATATTTCTGTAGATGGTAAGAATGTAGTTGTTATTGGTAGAAGTCTACTAGTTGGAAAACCAACTGCAAATTTATTATTAAATAAGAATGCTACTGTCACAGTTTGTCATTCTAAAACAGAAAATATAAAAGAATATACATTAAATGCTGATATTGTTATTGTTGCAGTTGGTAAAGCTGGATTTTTAACTGAAGATATGGTTTCTGATAATGTAATTGTAATTGATGTTGGTATCAATCGCATCGATGGTAAGTTATATGGTGATGTAGATTTTGATAATGTTTCTAAAAAGGCGAGTTATATAACTCCAGTCCCTGGTGGTGTTGGTCCTATGACTGTTGCTGAATTAGCTTGCAATGTTTATAAAGCACATGATTTAAAGAATAAATAAGGTATTAAACCTTATTTTTTTATGTTATAATCATGCACGAGGTGATATCTATGAATATAAAAGATTTAAGTATGTCTTTTGGTTTACAAGAAGTATTTGAAGATGTCACATTGCAAATAAAAGATAAAGAAAAAGTTGGTATTATAGGAGTTAATGGTGCTGGAAAGAGTACTTTCTTTAAAATCATTATGGGAAAATTAGAGCCTGATAAAGGGAAAATTACTATTAAACCTGGTACTAGAATTGGTTTTTTACCTCAGGTAATACGTGATGAAATACCAGATATGAATATTAGTGTATTTGATTATCTATTGGATGGAAGACCAATTAAAAAATTAGAAAGAGAATTAAGCGAATATTATACACAAGCTAGTATTGAAACTGATGAAAAAAAGATAAAATACATCATGAAACAAATTGGTAAGACACAAGAAAAATTAGAATATTATGAAGTTTATAAAGCAGAGAATATCTTACTTCGTATTATTTCTGGTATGAATATAGATAGTGAATTATTGGATATGAAGTTATGTAATTTATCTGGTGGACAAAAAAGTAAAATTGCTTTTGCTCGTCTACTCTATTCTAATCCAGAAATCTTACTATTAGATGAGCCAACAAACCATTTGGATCTTGATACAAAAGATTATATAATTGATTATTTAAGAAATTATAACGGAATGATTCTTGTTATATCTCATGATATAGAATTTTTAGATGCAGTTACTACACAAACTTTATATGTAGATAAAATGAATCATACAATGGAATTATTTCCTGGTAATTATGAAAAATATATGAAGATACGTACTGAAAGATTGAAAACTTTAGAACGTATTGCAGATAAACAAGAAAAAGAAGAAGAAAAGTTAAAAAGAATTATTGCTAAGTATATTGGTGGTAATGAAAAAAAAGCAAGAATTGCTAAAGATAGACAAAAAAAATTAGCTAGACTAGAAGAAAATAAAGTTGTCTTAGAAAAGAAAGAAAAAACAACTAATTTCAAAATGAAAATAAATCATCCTAGTGGTGTTGTTCCAATCAAATGTGAAAATGTTACGTTCGGTTATCATCCTAATCATGTTTTAATACAAGATTTAACTTTTGATTTAGGACGCGGAGAAAAATTCTTAATTGTTGGAGAAAATGGTATTGGTAAATCCACTCTTCTAAAATTAATTGTAGGGTCTTTAAAACCATTATCTGGAGAAATTGACATTAATGAAAAGACAGAAATCGGATATTATGCACAAGAGCATGAGTTGTTAGAAAATGATAAAACTATTCTAGAAAATTTTAGTAATAGTGGTTTAAGTACAAAAGAACTTCGTTCTTTTTTAGGAAACTTTTTATTCCATGGTGATGATGTATATAAAAAAATATGTGTTTTATCTCCGGGCGAAAGAAGTCGTATTTCTTTGGCAAAATTAGCTCTTTCAGGTGCAAATCTTTTAATATTAGATGAACCAACAAACCATTTAGATCCTGAGACGCAAAGAATAATTGCAGAGTCTTTTAAAAATTATGAAGGAACTATGTTAGTTGTATCTCATAATGTAGAATTTGTGGATCATTTAGGTATAGAACGTATGTTGATGTTACCTAGTGGTGAGATACGTTATTATGATCGTGATACAATTCTTTATTATCAAGAATTAAATAATCAAAGTAAATATAAAAAGAAGAATTAATTCTTCTTTTTATATGTTATAATGAGAATATAAAGGAGGTATTATGGAAAAGGTAAAAAAGACTCCTTGGCTTTATGAAATTATTCGATATATTTTTATAATAATTGGTGCTGCTATTGCGGCATTTGCAGTAGAAAATATATTGGTTCCAAATTCTATTTTAGATGGTGGAGTTACAGGAGTTAGTATTATTTTAAATCTATTATTTCATTGGAGATTAAGTATTTTAATTGTTATTATCAATATCCCTTTTTTGTATATTGGTTTTAAGAATTTAGGTTGGAAGTTCTTAATCAAAACTGTATTCAGTATTATTGTCTTTTCATTATTTTTGGAGTTTTTCCATCAATATGATGCATTAACAGATAATATTTATTTAGCTACTGTATATGGTAGTGTTATTTTGGGTTTGGGTGTTGGAATTGTTATCCGTTTTGGTGGATGTTTAGATGGTACGGAATCAGTTGGCATTGTTGTTAGTAAGAACACATCCTTTTCTGTTGGACAATTTGTATTATTCTGTAATGTAATTATCTTTAGTGTAGCAGGAATTTTCTTTGGTATAGATCGTGCATTATTTTCCCTTCTTGCTTATTTTATAACTTCTAAAATTGTTGATGAAGTTAGTGAAGGTTTGGAAAAAGGAAAAGCTGCCATGATTATTACCGAAGATGGGAAGAAAATGGCTTCCCATATTTATAAAAAAATTGGAAGAACTGTAACAATTTTGAAAGGAAACGGTTTGATTAGTGGAGAAAAAGCTGTATTATACTGTGTAATTACTAGAATTGAAGTACCAGAGTTAAAAAGAATTGTTGAAGAAGAAGATGGTACTGCATTTGTTACCATTACAGACGTTTCTGAAATTATAGGTCAACATATTAAATCAAATAAAGCATTAAGAAGGAGAAATAAAAAATGAAAGTATTTAATAAATTAGTAAGAGATAAAATTCCAGATATTATTTTAGCTGATAATGAATTACCAGTTACTAGAATTCTAAATGATGAAGAGTATATGGAGGAACTTAACAAAAAACTATTAGAAGAAGTAAATGAATATTTGGATGGTAATAATATTATGGAAATTGTTGATATCCTCGAAGTCCTTAGAGCTATTTTAGATCAAAAAGGTGTATCTATGGATGAAATAGAAGATAAAAGAATTAAAAAAGCTACTAAAAGAGGTGCTTTTAAAGATAAAGTATTCTTAGAAAAAGTTATGGAACATGGAGATTAGTTTCGTCTAATTCTCTTTTTTATTTGTAAAATAAACAAATATATCATAAAATAGAAATATATGATACGGGGTGATAAGATGTATACGAAGATTGAGGAAGCTATTCAATTTGTTATTAAAGCAAATAAGGGAAAGAAAATAAAAATCAATAATATAGATAAAACTTTTCAGCATATATCTGTATATAATATGATTCGAAATATTACGGATACAGAGGATGTTTTAATAGCATCTTTATTACATGATATCATTAATGATACGGAATATGGATATGAGGAAATCGAAGAATTATTTGGAACATTGGTTGCTGATATGGTATCTGATTTATCCGAAGATATGTCTATTGCTAAATGGGTAGATCGTAAAAAAGACTTTATAAAAAGAATGAAAAAGAATTATGATATCAATGTTATCAATATTATGCTAGCTGATAAGTTGTTTGATTTATTATCTTACTATGAATATTTTTTACAAAACGGTGACAAATTATGGAAATTATCAGGTGGTTCTAAAGATGAAAACTGTTGGTTGTTCCGAGAACTGTATAATATCGGCAAAAGTAAAAATGCTAATAAAGATATTTTAAAAAGATATAAAGAATTATTAATTATATACTTCGGAGAATTTGATGAAGAAGTTTAGAGAACATTGGAAGCCTATTATATTTTCTGTTAGTGTTTTTATTTTTATTGCTATCGTTGTTTTATTTCTAAGAGATGATATTCCTATCTTTGATACATTTGTATATAATATTGTATCCTCTGTAAAATGTAAGCCAGTTACTTTTATTGCAAAGATTTTATCTTTTTTATGTAGTACTTGGTTTTTAATTATTGTTACTGTATTATGTATGATATTTATGAAGAATAAGAAAAAAGCATTCTATATTGCTTTGAATATATTGCTATGTGTTTTATTAAATCAAGCTTTAAAATTTTTGTTTTTGAGGCCTAGACCTGAAGATATTAATCTTATTATTGAAAATGGTTATAGTTTCCCTTCTGGACATTCTATGGTTAGTTTAGCTTTTTATGGTTTTTTTATTTATATTATCTATCATATGAGAATTAAAAGAAAAAAAAGAATTATCTATTGTATATTACTTGCTTTATTAACTTTATTAATTGGTCTTAGTAGAATTTATTTAGGAGTTCATTATGCAAGTGACGTTTTAGCAGGTTTTTCTTTATCTATGGCTTATTTAATTGTATATATTAAAGTATTTTATAAAAGAATAGGTATTTAAGAATACCTTTCTTTTTGTGGATAAATCATGTATAATTTTGTATAGAATAAGGGGTGATAAAATGGACACCAATTCTGAAGAAAAAAATGAAGAATCAGTTACTCAAGAAGTTAAAGAAGAAATTTCTAATGTGGAAGAAGTTCCTACGGAAGTAATTAATGAAGTTTCTTATCGTGATAAAGTAAATAACATGTACATTGAAAAAAATGGTCAAGAAGCTGCTACGGATGTTATTTCTGCTGAAATGTTACAAGGACGTGACATTAATAAAATTGTGATGATTATTATTGGGTTCATTGTATTTATCTTTGTTATATATTTATTTCTTAATAAAACCAATGTTATAAACTTAATTGGTAAAAAAGAAGAAGAACAAGATTTAAAAGAATTAATAAATATAAATGAAACTTATGGTGTAAAGATTGAAAAAACTTTTGAAACATATACTTTACCTGAAGTAGTTGAAGGAACTTGTACTACAGCTGAACATGAAGCGATTACATGGAATTATTGCTTAGACAATGATGGTAATGCTATCAATGTTTATTCTCTTAATCCGTTGTATGGAGATGTAGAGATACCTAGTGAATTAGATAATCATAAAGTTATAAGTGTTGGAATGAATAATTCTAATCGTCAATTTGGATTATGTGTGGCTAACGTTAACTGTAGAGGTATTATCTCTGTAACTATTCCTGATGGAGTATTGTATATTGCACGTTATTTTTTAATGAATGGTACAAATATTGAAAAAGTTAATATTTCTAATACTGTCAAATATATTGGAGATTATGCATTTTCTAATGCCCCTAATATTATGTCGATTAATAGCGATACAATTGGACAGTTTATTATGCCTGAAAACTTAGAATACTATGGCACTCACCTATTTTCTTATAATAAATATGTAAATGATTTTCAGTTTCCAGAATCCATTGACTATATCAATAGTTATACTTTTGAACACTGTGAGGGATTCCGTAAATTGGTAATTCCAGGTCAATACAAATATGTTATGCCTGGTGCTTTTGCTGATAATACAAAGATTACTACCTTAACAGTGGAAGATGGAGTTTATGTTTTATCTGGCTTTGCCGGTAATACTTCATTACAAGAGGTAGTCATAGCAGATTCTGTTAAGTATATATATGAGAAAACATTCTCTATGGATAATGCTATTGAAAAGTTTGAATATAATGGTAGATTAAATTATTTAGGTCTTAATATATTTAGTGGAACAAACGTAGATATTAATCAATTTTTAACTCTTAAAAATATCGATTTAGTTGCAGCTAATGAGGCTGTTTTTGAAGATAATAAGATGAAAGAAGAAGAAAAAAAGGCGCAAGAAGAAACTGAAAAAGCGAAAAGACAGCAGGAACAATTAGATAAGGATAAACAGGAACAAGAGAAGAAAAAAAGTAATAATGGGCTATGTAGTGTTACTGATCCTAATTGTACTTATGATGAATAAAAAAAAGATCATTATTGATCTTTTTTTTATGAGCCTGTACTTAAATATTTTTTAGAACCTTTATTAAATATTAGAATACATGGTATTAAATATAGAATAACTATTATTGGAAGAAAAGCATATATAGGATTTTTTGCTTTGTCTAATAAAAATAATAAAGGATAATAATTTATTAAGGAATAAGGAAAAATATAAGTAAATATAAATCGGAAAGGTTTATTATATATACTAATCGGATATTGAGCAGCGTTTTTACCACCGTCTGTTATAACATTTCTAACTTCTAATCCTTGAGTTGTAATAAAACAATAGGAAGCTGCTATTAGAAATATTCCAATAAATATTACAATGCTACTAAATAACATAAGAATTAAAGTTATTAGTTTTAGAATACTCCACTCTATTTTTAGTTTTATGATTGCTATTATCATAATAATTATACTTTGGATTAATCTTGATAATTTTGCATACTGCATTTCAGATGAGAACACTTGTAAAAGTATATTTTGTGGTCTTAGTAGTAAACGATCAAATTCTCCATTAATTATCAAGTTGTCAAATTGATCAATTCCTCTAGCAAATGTTTCACAGAAAGAATAACCAAAATTGATTATACTAAAAGTTAACAAGACTTCATATAAGGTATAGTTTTCTAAGCTTTTAAATCTTGCAAATAATGCTAGGATTGTGAAATAAAATCCACAAAAGATAAATATTTGAGAGATAAAGCTCATTATAAAAGACCATTTATATTCTAATTCTGATTTTAAATGTAACTTTAAAGACTTAAAATATATTTTCATTATCCACCTTGTATAGTCACTTTCTTTATAATTTTTTCAGATAGAATATATCCTAATAAAGTAATTGTAAATATCCAAAATATTTGTGTAGATAGTCCTTTTATAATACCAATTCCTTGAATATTTCCTGAGTATACTCGAAATGCAAAATCACTAATATATGCAAATGGTAATAGTTCTGCTATGAATTGCATAACTTTAGGAAATAATGGCAAGGGAACCGTTTGCCCTGATAAAATATCTGCTATACCACAGAATATACTCATTGTTCCTTTTGTATCTATTGTATAAAAACATATGATATACATAAGTGTTATTAATGATGATACTAATATGGAAGATAATAACAGAATAATTATAAATAATACAAAGTATACTCCTGAATATGGAAGGCATAAATTATATGGTTTTGGTAGAAAGAAAGCTATTATTATAATCGGTAAACATCTTAATGTTACGGATGATAATTTTGTTGAAAAAATTCTTATAAACCACATATGATATAGATTTACTGGTCTACACAGTTCGTAGGAGATATCTCCTTTTTTTATCATATTAATAATTTCATTATCTTTATGATATACATATATTAAAGCAAAGAAGGCTTGATTCAACCAAAGATATGTTGTTAATTGATTCATTGTCATAGAAGTATCTCCAGATCCACTTCTGTAAAATGCAGTATATACTAGTATAAATACAAATCCAAAAAATAGTTGTGTAGATAATCCAGCAAGAGCTGCAGCACGGTATTGTAATCCTATTGTAAATTTAAGCTTAAAGAATGATAGATATTGTTTCATTTCGATTGACTATATATATTGATGATAACATTATCTAATGTTTCATTATCGATTTCTAAGTCTTTAATATCTGCTTTATCTGAAAGATAACTCAAGAAATCAGAGATTTGTAATGTTGTGGAATCGATTTTGAATTTATAACCATCCGATATTTTTATTTGTTCTACTATTCCTTTTTTTCTTAACTTTTTCAGTTTTGAGTTTGTTGTAACTGATATGTACTTATGATTGTCATATTTCTTTTTAATGTTTTGAAGTGGACCATCATAAATAATCTCTCCATGACCTATCATAATAATTCTTTTAGCCAAGGCTTCGATATCACTCATATCGTGAGTGGTTAGAATAACTGTCACTTTTTGTTCTTTGTTAATCTTTTTTATAAAGTCTCTTACTATTTTTTTAGATAATGCATCTAATCCAATCGTAGGTTCGTCTAAAAATAAGATTTCTGGTTCATGAATTAGTGAAGCAGCTATTTCACAGCGCATTCTTTGTCCTAGACTTAATTGTCTAACTGGAACATGAATGATGTCTTCAATGTTTAGTAATTTTACTAGGTAATCTTTATGTTTCTGATATTTATTATTATCTAAATTATAAATATCTCTTAAGAAGTCAAAAGTATCTGCTGCTGGAATATCCCACCATAGTTGAGAACGAGAACCAAATACTACACCAATTTTAGACACGTATTGTTTTCGATTTTTCCATGGAGTCATTCCATCAATTTCTACTTCTCCTTCATCTGGAATTAAGATACCTGATAAAATCTTAATCGTAGTTGATTTTCCAGCACCATTTTCGCCAATATAACCGACGATACTTCCTTTTTCAATTTCAAAGGATATATCTTTTATAGCATCAATATAGATATATTCTCTTTTGAAAAAGTTCTTTAAAGTTGCTTTTATCCCAGGCTCTTTTTTCGCTACTTTAAAAGTTTTTTTGATGTGCTTAACATTGATGAAAGACATTTTTCACTCCTTTCTAACCTTTTTACAACGCAAAAAACCAGATATAAAATATCTAGTACCCATCATGTAAAAATAAAATTGTCTTGCAAAAAAGTCATCATCATTATAACCATAAAAAAATAAAAAATGCAAGATTTAATTGCATTTTTTACAAATATTTTTCTAAAGATTCAATTCTATACTTTGGAACGTCCATTTCACTAGTTGATACGAATCCTGGTCTAGCCTTTATGACATCAGGAATTCTATTTACAACATCTGCACAAGTTAATTCTACTGTAGCTGGTTGCTTAATGGTAATTGTTGTTTCTGGTTCTCCAATAATTGTCCATTCGTTTGTGTCTACTTCTTCAGAATTATATACTTTTCCAATACATTCTGCTTCTAAAATAATACCTTCTTCAGTCTCTGCTGTAACAACTGCACTCATACCAGTTGCATTTCCTGCAGGGATTTTCATATTTAAAGTAGATGAGTCTAAATCTTCATTGTTTGTCATTGGAATACATTCTTGCTTCATATTAATAATATGTAAATGTAGTTTATCTGCTAACCATCCTACTGTATTCCACATATATGATGGAGTGTATGTTCCAGAATCAATTATCTTTTGTCTTTCTTCAGGATCAATTCTATCTGAAGATGCTATTTGTTTATCGAATTCTTCTAAAGTTAAACCAGCACCATGCGCTTGTGCTAATGCTATTCCATAGTCTTCAACATTATAAGAAGATGATCCTTTTATTTTTGAAATTTTGTGAGTAGTTCCTGCTAATGTTGATATTAGATTTCCCCAAAAAACGTCTTGGTATCCACATCCTGTAATTGTACATTTATTTGCTTTTGCAATAACATCTAATTCTTTCCAAATTGTCGGATTTGAATTAGAAGCAAAGAAGGCTTCTTCACAAGTAGTTATGACATTTACTCCCAAAGATGCACATATACGAATTACTTCTTTTACATCGTTTAATAAGCTCATTGTTTCTACAATTGCGATATCTGGTTTTGTTTCTTTTAAGTAGTTTTCGAGTTCTTTTACATGTTTTACATAAACACTTTTATTTTCACCATCCATGATTTCTCCTATATCTTTACCAACAAGATTAGGATTGACATCTACTGCACCTACTATTTTTGCACCATGTTCATATACGTAACGCATTGTGTATATACTCATTTTTCCGCAACCAATTTGAAATACTTTTATCTTTTCCATGTTATCACCTATTCTTATTATAACAAAATATTTGATATAAAAACAGATACTATTCTGTATCTGTTAAATCAACGTTTTCTTCTCTAATTAAGTCGTCAAAGTCTACTTTAAATTTCTCAATTGCTTTTTTCTTGGCATCTTCATATACATTACGAGCATTGCATATAGCTTTATATATATGTTTGATACGACACACTTCTTCATTATCAAATAAAGCATAAGTAAAAGCATTTGATACAATTGTTAAACAAATATCTGGGTAACGAGAAGATATTTCATATACTCTTTTGTATTCATCTGTCATATCAACAATAAATCTCATAATTCTTTCAATTACGAAATCTGTATATTCAAAATGAACACCTGTTTTCTTTTCTATTTTTGGATATGTTCCCATTAATATTTTTACACATGTTTCTTGATCTGCTTCAGCTACATCAATCTTTTGAAAACGCCTTAAGAATGCTCTATCTTTTAAAATATATTGTTCATATTCCTCATCTGTAGTAGCACCAATCATTTTTATTTCTCCACGGTCTAGTCCTGCTTTAAACATGTTGGCAAAGTCGATACCACTTTCTCCGCCACCTTCTTTATTAACTAAAACGTGTGTTTCGTCTAAGAATAATATTGTTTTTGGGCGATTAGCAAGTTCTTTAACTAGTAAATCTACTCTACTTTCTATCTGACCGTCAGATTCTGTTTTTCCCAATAATGATGTTACATTTAGTTTATATATTTTATAACCTTCTAGAGCCTTTGGCACCATATGTTTTTGAATACGATATGCTACTCCTTCTACGATAGATGTTTTACCTACACCAGCTTTACCAACTAAAAGAGCACTCTTCTCTGGAGTTAGTAATGTCATGATAACTTGTTTAATTTCTTCATCTCTACCTATAGATGGATCTGTTATATATTCACGATTGGTTAGTTCTTGTGCATAACGATCTAAAATGGAAACAAATCCGTTGTAAATACCTTTCCCTTCTTCTACAATTTTCTCTGGAACAGGGTTTGTAGGAGTACTACTTGGTACTGGAGATGGATTAGATCCACCTACTTGATACTTAATTGGTTGTATATTTGTTTCATCTAATGTTTCATACATCTTAATCACCATACACATTATATCATATTCCCTATATAAAAGGCATTAGAAAAGCACTTGTTTTATAAGTACTTTTCAATAAATTTTTTTACAATTTCTATAGTTTTTTCTTTTGTATAATCTCCCACTATTCTTGTTGAGTTATCTTCTTTACCTTTTCGTATAAATAATGTTGTAGGAGTTGCAGATATATTATATTGGTCATCTAATTCTTTTCTTGTTTCTTCATCTAACAAATCTTCTTCTATATAATAACCTACTACATTGTTATCTATTAGAATGTCATTCATGATTGGTTTAAAAGTTATACAATGAGAACAAATCGTTTGTGAAATGATAATAATAAATGTATCTTCTTTGCTTATTTTTTCTTTGAATTCATCATATGACAATTCTTTTAAACCATATTCGTTTTTAGAATAGTTTTCGTTTTGTTGTTGACTTTTCTCTTTTAATTCGTTGTTTTCATTTATTACTTCTTTATAATGATTAAAATAAAGTACTGATGCAATTATTTCTGCTATTACCAGAAATGAAATAATTATAATAATATATTTATTTTTCATGATATCACCTTTATTTCTTTGTTATTCTATCATATTTATTTTATCTTTCAAAGTGATTGTTTGTATTAAATATGTTATAATGTTCTTGGTGATAGAATGAAAAAAATAATGTATAGTTTATTAATCATAGTAACTTTATTGTGTGTTGGATGTGGAAGTGAAGAAAAAGAAATGATTAAATCTGGGAAAGTAACTTGTGATCAAATGAAAGAAATCATGAAGTATGATGGTAATCCTCGATTAATTGATGTTAGAACGAAAGAGGAATATGACGAAGGACATTTAGATGGAGCACTTAATATGCCATACGAAACAGTTGTGGAGACGATTCAAGATATGCGTTCTGTTGCACCAGATACTCCTATTATTGTTTATTGTAAAAGTGGTAATAGAAGTGGTCAAGCATTTACTGCTTTAAAGAATGCAGGTTATACAAATGTATATGATTTAGGAGCTATGGATAATTGCAAATAAAAAGATATCGAATGATATCTTTTTTATTTAGTATATATTTTTTCTAGGTCACATGTATAAGGTATAGGTCCGGATTCTTCTTTGCTCATTCCCTTATATAAAGTACCACCAAATTCTTCAATTGTTTTCATGGATGGTATATTTTTATTATTTGTAGCTGTTATTATTATACTAGTTATACCACTTTTTAATAGTTTTTCCCCTACTATTTTAAGTGCTCTTAGTGCATAATGGTGACCTTGAAATTCCTCATATATTTCATAAGATATGTTCCCAGGAATTACATTTTTTGTATCTATGTATTCAATACTACCAATTGGTTGTTTTTTATCATGTTCACAAATAGTAAAACGATAATCGTTGTCATAGTATAAATCTAAAGTACCATCTGTAAATGTAGGAGTTTGTAATTCCATTTTCCTCACTTTTAAACGATATAATAGCGCTTCTAAATATTTGCATTTTTCTTTAAATTCGGGAGTTGGTATTTCACAAGAGAATAATAAATCTTCTGTTATTACATCTAACTCGTTAGATGCTTGACGATAATACTTTGTTACTTCTTTTAAACTAGTTATATTTTCTACTTTTAAATCATAAATACTCATGTAATCACCTCATTTACTTAGAATGAATGATATTTTAACAGATAATAAAAAAAAGAACAAATTCATGTTCTTATTTTAAATTAATATATTTTGTTAACCATTCTTTAAAGCTATCTGCCGTTTTGTAATAAGGCAAATCATCATCTGATTCGGCATCTAAATAAGATACAATTTCACCATCTTTATATACTACAAATGATGGAGCATATTTTATTTTTTTGCCAATAGATGTTTCTTTCGCGTATTTGATTTGAGAAGAATAAATTGTTAACTTATTGTTCTCTTGAAATTCTGTTAATACTTCTTTGAATTCTGCACAAGATGAACATCCGGGAAGATAAATGTACATTACGAATGATTCTTTATCATCTAACATTTTTTCTAAATCTTCTTGTTCAAGATCTATCATTTTACTTTCTTTGTAATATTCTTCTTTTAAGTCAAATGGTTCTATTTTTTTATCACATGCAATGCATGTAATTATTAATGCCAAGATAATAATTAATTTTAAATTTTTTTTCATTATTTGACCTCATGTAAAGATTTGAAATCAATATCATGATAAGCTACTTTCCAGAAATCATAAGAAGTTTCACCATATTTTTCGGTTTTAACTTCTACTTTGTTTTCACCTTCATAATACCAATAACCACCAGTATTATAAATCTTATCTGCATCCCATCCTTGTGATACTAATAAGTTCTTTGTCATACCGGCGTATCCGCCACCACCGCACATTAAGAAGATAATTTTATCTTTAGGGAATAAGTATTCTAGAACATCTAATGATTCTTTATAGTTAGCAGTGTATGTTCCATCTTCGTTTTGTGTAAACAATGTTTTACCTGTGTATGTATTTCCAACTGCTTCTGGTAATCCTTGAACATTAACAAGGTATGGTAGTGGAACTACTTCAAATCCTTTTACAAATCCTGATAGATAAGCATCACCACCAATTGCTCCATAATTTCCAGGGTCTATTAACATACGCATATCACGATAAACTGCATCGTCTCTACCTAGATATTTATCAATTGTAGATTCATTTACATTTTTATCAATTCCCAACTCTCCTCTTTGACCAGATGATACTTCCGGTTTTGGTAGTTCTTCTACTTTCTCTTCCACTTCTGTTTTTTTGCCACATCCTACTAGTAATAACATTGCAAATAGGATTAGTAATAATTTACTTATTTTTTTCATATTTTTTCCTCCTGTTATCATTATTACATATATTATATAACAAATACATAACTTCGTGGTTGAAAAAGTTCAACTTTAAGTTGAAAATTAAAAAACGTTTATTTTTCAACGTTATATGATGTTTGTCAAATTAAAGTACTTTATACTATAGTTTTTATTACAAATATGATGACAAAAAGTACTACCAGATATTTCGAGTAGGTATAAAGTCGGAGTAATTTTCGGAGTAACAAAATTAAAAAGCCCCGTAAATACGGGACTTTCATAAACTTAATGGCGCCTGATGTAGGACTCGAACCTACGACCTAACGGTTAACAGCCGTGCGCTCTACCGACTGAGCTAATCAGGCATTTTTCTCAACTGCTCTTTAATTATATCATTTTACGAGGTTATGTCAATAAAATTTATGAAAAAAGTTGAAAAAAATACTATTTTTTGGCTTATTTATGCAGAAATTTGTTCTATTTCCTTTACACTATATTGATCTTTTGTAGGATTATATGCAATGTCAATATACAGAGAAATATTAATTATTTCGTCTGAGCTTTCGTCTTCGTTGATATTCGTTGGAATTGATGCATCTATATTTGGAATATCAATAGAAACTTTATAGCAATAATAATTCTCTGTAATTGTTTTAACGTATTCGATATCTTTGATATGATATGCTCCCCAAGTTAATAGCATGTCTCTTGTTACTATATATTTATTAAGATGTTTATCAATCACTGAATTAAAGTCGTTGTTGATAATCTCTTCTTTATCCACTTCTAACATATTTGATGGTTCTGTTATTTCTGGGTTTTCTTCTTCCTCTTCTACTGGTTTCATTTCTTTTACCGCTTCTTTTATCTCATTAGAAAGAGGATTCTTTTCTTCTAAAGAATCATAATAACCTTTAATTGCTATACCAATACATACAATAGCAAATATTAAGGAAATATAAATAATAATATCATATTTGTTAATTCTCTTCTTTTTTTCCATGATATTCACCACTTTTTATTATACTAGTTATTCTTCTGGTTTTTGTTCTTCTTTCTCCACTGATGTTTCTTCAGAGTTTTCTTCTGGTGTATCTTCTAGTTTGATAGATGGTTTTAATACTACATCACTATGTTCTATCACTACTTCTTTATTTTCTTCCTCTTGGTTTAATTCTTCTTTCTCTGCTGCTTCTCTTTCTATTTCTTCAGAGGTTAGATTTAAGCTTTCCAGAGTATGTATTTCTGGTTCTACTTCTTCAAATACTTCGAAGTTTTCGGCATATGTACTATATTTTGGAGCATCAAAAATGTTATATCGTGGGACTAAACGTAATAAACCCAACATATATTGAATTGGGAATGTTGTTGTTTTCTCATTATAACGAAATGCACCTGCATTATATTCTCGTCTAGCAATGGCAATTCCATTTTCTAATGAATTCATTACTTCCTCTGTAAATATTTCAAACTCATTTAATTCTTCCATATCTGGAAATTCTTCAAAATTAATATTATTGCTTAATCGAAATTTATTAATAGCATTACAAGCATCTACTTTTCCATTAATGGTATCTGTTTTCTCTAGTACCATTAATAATCTATTTATCTCACTTACTATAATATCTTTCTTTCCTTCTTCTAAACGTTCTGCCATTGTTTTTTCTTCATCAGGTTTTTGAATTCTTTCAGAATATTTGGTTTTTAATGGAATAACTTTTTCTTTAATTTTATTAATTTCTTCATCAATGTATTTATTTAAAGTTTTTTCAAAGATATGCTTTATATTTGTTTCTTTTTCTTTTAAATCTTTATATTGTGTGTATATGTAATAAACAAATGCGACAAAAAGAATTAGAAATATATTGTTAAATATAAAATTCATAATTGATCTCATATGCATCACCTATCATATGAATTATATCATATCTTTGAATATTTTTTTAAATTCTTTTGGATACTTGGTTTCAAAGTGATAATCTTTATATTCTATAAGATTAGCATGTAATGCAAGTCTTTTTAATGGATTCTCTCTACTATTATATTTTTTATCTCCTATAATAGGATGTCCTATATCGCTTAGTTGTACTCTTATTTGATTCTTTCTTCCTGTTTTAATAGTAATTTTAAGTAAAGAATATTTATTGGTTTCTTTTAATACTTCATATTGAGTAATTGCCAATTTTCCTTTATTTTTATCTTTTGTAGAATATACATTATGTGTCTTAGATTCTACTAAATATGATTTTAGTGTATCTGCTTTTTTTGGCATTTTTCCTTCTACAATAGCTATATACTCTCTTTTTACTTTTTCCCAGTTGTTTTGAAGTTTGTTTTTTACATCTTGATTTTTAGCAAATATAATTAAACCAGATGTGTCTTTATCTAATCTGTGAACAATAAACACTTTATTTTTAGGATATTGTTTTTTTACATATTTACTAGCTTCTTGATAAAGAGTGTTGTTTTCTCTTTTTTCTGTTGCTATTGTTAGAACGTGTGGTTCTTTCTCTACGACTAATATTTCTTTGTTTTCGAAAACTATATTCATCTTCTTCATCGTAATCATCTTCTTTCTTACAATTTATGGACGTTATGAATGATGTTATTGGTATGATTAGAAAAGCTGCTGTTCCACTTAATATTATTCTTGTAAATTCTTGTGCAAATATTTTGGAATTTAGAATTGTTGTAAAGGAATATCTATAATCTTGAAAGAATATTAATAATGTCATATAACTTCCTAAATAAGCAAAGAATAATGTATTGGTTGTAGTTCCTAAGATATCTTTCCCTATGTTCATACCAGATTGAAATAATTCTATTTTACTTAGATTAGGATTGTTTACGTGTACTTCATATAATGCGGATGATATGGCAATGGAGGTATCAATTATATTTCCAATTAAGCCAATAATAATAACACAATTTGATAGAGCTAACATGTTAATTCCTGTGTTGTATTCTACATAACCAATTGCTTCAATTGTTTCTTCGGAATAACCTTGGATATATATTTTATTTCCAAATAGTATTGTTATTCCCATAAATACTAATAGTATTATTAAAACAGATAAGAACGACGATTTTGTTTTTTTGTTATATCCATTTAAGATGAATAAGACAATGGTTGTAATAATTAAGCAAATTATTATTGTTGGTATGGTTGGATTGAATCCCCAACCAACAATAATAATTAGTACTAAAACTAATGCTAAATTTAAATAGATAGAAATAAATGTTTTTAAGCCTCTTCTACCACCAATTAGTAAAAGAAGGATAAATAATATTACTGATAATAGTTTTATCATTTTACTAGCCTCCTTTTATATAAAAGTAAGCTAATTGCAATAGCAGTAGGTATTGTAATAACAATTCCTATTGCTCCTGTTAAAGCTCTTGTCATTTCTAAACTGATATAATCATTTAATAGTAAATTTAAAGATATTCCATTTCTAAAATAGATTGTAAGGTTTGGTAAGCAACTACAAATGTAGGTAAAGAATAATACGTTAATCATAGTACCCATGACATCTTTTCCTATCTCTATACCCGATTTTGTTAATGCTTTTATCGTTATTTTATTATTTTTATCAATCAATTCATTTAGAGAAGATGCCATAGTAATAGAAATATCCATGATTGCTCCTAAACCACCAAGTATTATTTCTGATAAGAATATGCCTTCATATGGCCTTGTTAATAATTCTAATTGTTCAAATCTAACGTTTTGATATTTTGTGATGTGGATAACTAATAGACTTATCAACAATGTTATTGTAACTCCTGCTACACTACTTAGGATGGCAGCAACTGTTTTTCTATTAAAACCAGATACTAAGGTTAAACATAAAATACTAAAGATAATTGCCCCTATAAAAGACATGAGTGGTAAAGACGGACCATTTGCATTTATTCTTACTAAAATCATGAAAATTATAATATTAGCAATAACACTGATAATAGACATAAGTCCTTTTATTCTTCCTACCATATATATTGTTAATACTAATATAACAATTAGAATAACAATGTATTTGTCTCTTTTATATCTTTCTATATGAACATTGATTATTTTTCCTTCTCTTTCATTAATTGATATAAAAAGTTCGTCTCCTTTGGAATATTTTTGATCATAGGCTTGCCCTTTATGATATTCATTATCAATTGTTACTTCTTTTCCTTTGTATTCTCCATTTAGTATAATTCCTTTGATTTTTTGTTTGTATATTTCATCATGATACCCAAAACTAATTGTTTCCGTTGAAATATATTCCTCGTTTGTTTCTGTTATTTTGATAATTGGTTGATGGTAAAAAGAGTAATCATTGTATGTAAATATGATTGCTGTTATTCCAATTATTAACAGAATTGTAAACGTAATAATATGTATTTTATTATTCTTTAAGTAATTCATTATTGTGTCCATAAAACCACATCCGTATAACGATTATAACATAAAAAAAATAGTGATTGCTCACTATTTTCCAAATGTATGTTTTACTCTATCATGTTCTTCAGCACGTTTACCGTCATTGAAACGATCTACAGTACCAACTAAGTAACCAGTGATTCTTCTGATTCTTTCAAATCCTACTCCTTCACCTACTACTTTTTTGCTTTCAACTTTTGTTTCAGCAACCTTTTCAATGTTTTCTTTTTTCATACTCTCTACCTCTTTTTCCTTTTCTATTTTATTTATTTAATTCTAAATTCTTTAATAACTCTGCTGGAATTGGTTCTCCTTCACGACGTCCACATCCTGGACATACGTCTTTGATAACACCAACATATCCACATACAGGGTCTCTATCTACTGGGTGGTTAATTGCTCCATAACCTATTCCAGCTTCTTTCATCATTCTTACAACAGATTCGAATGCTTCAACATTTTCTGTTGTATCTCCATCTAGTTCAATATAACTAATATGTCCTGCATTTGTTAATGCATGATATGGAGCTTCTGTTTTAATTTTTTTAGAAATTGTTGTGTTGTAATAAACTGGTACATGGAATGAATTTGTGTAATATGGTCTATCTGTTACACCTTTAATTTTTCCATATATAGCTTTGTCTATTTTTGTAAATCTTCCGCTTAATCCTTCAGCTGGTGTTGCTAGTAATGAGAAATTCAATTTATATTCTTTACAGAATTCATCACATTTTTCTCTCATGTGACCGATAATCTCTAATCCTAGTTTTTGAGCTTTTGTTGACTCTCCATGATGTTCACCAATTAAAGCTACTAATGTTTCAGCTAATCCGATAAATCCAATTGATAATGTACCATGTTTTAATACTTTCTTTAGTTTATCATTTGGTTTAAGTTTTTCTGAATCCATCCAGTTTCCTTGACCCATTAAGAATGGGAAGTTATATACTCTTTTACTACCTTGAATTTCAAATCTTTCTAGTAATTGATCTCTACATAGTTCTAGTTTTTCATCTAGTTCTTTATAGAATCCATCCATATCGGCTTTTTTACGATCAGTATTTCCAACAATACCATGTTTAATACCTAGTCTTACTAGATTGATTGTAGTAAATGATAAGTTACCACGTCCAATAGCTATTTGACGATCTGGATCTACTACATTAGCCATAACTCTTGTACGGCAACCCATTGTAACTACTTCTGTTTCAGGACGACCTGGAACATAATATTGTAGGTTGAATGGTGCATCTATAAATTCAAAGTTAGGAAATAAACGTTTTGCAGATACCTTACATGATAGTTTAAATAAATCATAGTTAGGATCTTCTGGATTATAGTTAATTCCTTCTTTTACTTTAAAGATTGAAATTGGGAAGATAGGTGTTTCACTATGTCCTAATCCTGCATCAACAGATAACAAGTAATTTTTCATTACCATTCTTCCTTCTGGAGATGTATCTGTACCAAAGTTAATACTTGAGAATGGAACTTGTGCTCCTGCTCTTGAATGCATTGTATTTAAATTATGAATAAATGCTTCCATAGCTTGGTAAGTAATTCTATCTGTTTTTGTTAAAGCTTTTTCTAATGCCATACTAAATAATCTCTTTAGTGGTTCATTATCTTTATAGAATTTTTCAAAATCTTCTAATTTATTATCTATAGTAGTTAATTTTGAAATTGTATCTTCTAAAGTCTTCATAGCTACGAATTCAGTAAATCCAGCGTAGTCAAGAAGATCTGTTAATGTCATTCTTAATTGTTTTTTATAAGTCTTTAATACACCAGGTGCTAAGTAATAATCAAACAGAGGAATACTTTGTCCACCATGTTGATCATTTTGATTTGATTGAATTGCTATAGCAGCTAATGCTGAGTAACTCATAATATCATTTGGTTCTCTTAGGTACCCGTGTCCTGTAGAGAATCCACCTTTAAATAATTTTGCTAAATCTATTTGAAGACAAGTTGTTGTACCCATTGCTTCGAAATCCATATCATGAATATGAATATCTCCTTCATCATGAGCATCTGCAAATTTCTTTTTCATTAAATATGATTTAGCAAATTCTTTTGATACATTTGATCCAAATTGTAACATTGTACCCATTGCTGAGTTTCCATCTATATTACCATTTTCTCTTTTTGTATCATCTTCTGCAGCACTTTTAAGCGCTAATCCTTCTAGTGTTTTTAAGAATTTATGTGCTCTTTTATCTTCTGTAAATGCTGCTCTTGATTGTGCTCTTTTTTCTCTATATTCAGAGAAAGATTGATATACATCATCATATTTTTTTGCTTTTAGAGAAGTTTCTATTAAATCTTGGATTTCTTCAATTTTAATTTTATCTTTTTCTTTATATTCTTTTTCTATTCTATCTAATACATCATGGAATACTTTTTGCATATCCTTTTCTGTATATTTTGGTAATTCTCCTTCTTCAGTAGTTTTATCTATTACATCATCAAATCCTTTTTTGATAGCAATAGCAATTTTTGAGGCATTAAACTCTACTTTTTTGCCGTTTCTTTTTACTACTTGAAGATTATCAGTAATTCTTTTTTCTTCTTTTGCCATTGTTAAAAACTCTCCTTCTACCTTTTCCTAACATAATTGTACCAAAGCTCTTTTATTTTTAGAATACCTATTTTTCATTTTTTTGGAAAATTGAATTTTTAAAAAAATTGAATTTTTTCATTTTTTGCCTTTTTTAGGCACTTTTGCATTTTATATAAAAGTGTTGATTATCTTATTTTTTTGGCTTATTTTCGGTACTTGCAAGAGTTTTTTTAAAAAATAGTGTTCGATTTACATATTTTTACTTTTTCCGAAAAATTGAATTTTCGAAAAATTGACATTTTTCATTTTTTCGATTTTTTCAAAAATAAAAAAAGCTCGGTTGTCAAGCTTTTTTTATTGTTTTTATTATATTTTTTCTCTATTCTTATTGACTATTTAAGAACATTTTTTAATATAACTGTTTTTGTTCTAGACATTTCTTTAAGTGTTGTCATAACACCTTCATTACCAATTCCGGAATGTTTCCATCCTCCGAATGGCATTTCAAATGATCTAAAGAATGAAGCTCCGTTAATGATAACTCCACCACATTCTAATTGATTTGCTATTTTTAAACAGTTGTTCATATCACGAGATATGATACATCCACATAGACCGAATGAAGATTGATTGGCAATTTTAATTGCTTCATTAATATCATCAAATCCAATGATTGAAACAACTGGTCCAAAGATTTCCATATCTTTAGCAACTGCCATTGTCTTCGTTACACCATCTAATATTGTTGGATCATAGAATGCACCATTTCTTTTACCACCCAATACAATTGTAGCACCTTCAGCGACAGTTTGATTAACTTGGTTTTCTACATTAATAGCGGCTTGTTCAGAAACTAAACATCCTAGTTGTGTTTCTGGATCACTAGGCATTCCTCTTTTAATCTTAGCAATACGTTCTTTTAGTTTCTTGATATATTCTTTCTTAACACTATTGTGAATTAAGAAACGTTTAGATGCACAGCATACTTGACCTGTGTTATAGAATCTACCCCAAATCGTTTCTTCTACAGCTAAATCAACGTCACCATCTCTATCAAGAATAAATGCATCGTTTCCACCTAACTCTAACATTAAGTGAGTTAAGTTTTGACTTGCTGTTTTCATTGTTTCCATACCAGATTTAGTAGCTCCAGTTAAACTAACTAAAGCAACTCCTGGGTTTGCAGCTAATGCTTGAGCTGCTGCTCCACCTGTACCATTAATTACATTAATAGCACCTTCATCTACTCCAGCTTCTAATAATAGTTCAGCATATTTATTAAGAGTTAGAGGATTATGTGGAGATGGTTTCATAATTACGGAATTTCCCATTAATAATGCTGGTGGGATTTTCTGGCAGAACAAGTCACTTGGAAAATTGAATGGAATAATTGCAACTACTACACCAAGTGGTGCTTGGACAGTATATTGCAATGTTTTTTCATTTCCTTTTTCTTGTCCTGCGGGAATCATGTTACCATATTCATGTTTTGCTTTTTCGCAAAATGCTGGTACACCAATTGAAACATTTGCTATTTCGCCATATGCTTCGGTAATTGGTTTACCAGTTTCGTCACTTAGCAATTTAGCTAGTTTATCTTTATCTCTTTCAACTAATGAAACAAATTTCATTAGGATATCAACACGTTCATGCATTGGTCTTTTAGACCATAGTTTTTGGCCTTTTTTAGCAGCTGCTACGGCTGCATCACAGTCTTTTTGAGTACTCTCAGGTACTGTATCGATTACTGCTCCTGTTGCTGGATTTGTAATTGTAATTACAGAACCATCAGAAGCATCTAACCATTTACTTCCAACTAAATTCTTTGCCACTTTAGATCACCTATTTAGCAAATCCTGTAAATGATAGTGATAATCCACCAATTGTAGCACCAGAATGGTTATTTTGACCATATTCGCCAAATGTAAATGCTACGATAAACGGAGTATCTCCTGCAGCATTTTTAATTGCTACAAAGTCTTCATCTACACGATCTCCAATACAAAGTTTTCTTCCACCGCAGTGTACTAAGAATAAAGCAGCTGGATCGAAGTCTTTTTTTACTTCTTTAACAGTATCTGCTGCTCCTTTGATTAATCCATCAACGTCATTTTTTAATTGGATAATAGCTGTTTTTTCAGCGACTTTTGCTCCAACATTGAATGAGTAATCAGGGTTCCCAACCATTGGATGACGTACTGCTGTTAAATCCCCTTGAATAGATTTTACACCTAAAGCATATGGGATTGATGCTGCTAATAAGTTTTGACCCATTAGTTCGTCTGGATTCATTCCAGTCCATTCTGCATATTTTTTAAGAGCAGGTACATGATCGATTTCAACAATCTTACGATCGTTTTCTACTTTTGTTACGATTCCAACATTATCTGTTTCTTCGTAAGCACCTGTGAAAACATTTTTAATTGCTTTTGTTGTGTAGAATAATGCTACTGCACATCCATCAGCAAATGATTTGTCTTCGCATAGTATTTTCCAGTCACCTACTACTGCATCATCAGCAGCAGAGCCTCCAAACATTGGAACTTCTCCAATGACATCTTGAATACCTTTTAAATAGTATTCTTCTTCTGCAGGAGATGCAAACATTGCGAATGCTACTGGAGCATGTGGTTTACCTGCCATTTTCATGGCTTCTCTAGTAATTTTTCTTCCTGTTTCTCTTGGGTCACTTCCTCTTTCAGAAGAGGCTACTCCAACGTTTAGTTCATTATCGTCTAGTACCATCATCCCAGCGAATCCATTATCTCCTGAAATTATTCCATCTGGAGTCATAATTGCTCCTGATGAAGTTACACCTAAAACTCTCATATCTGAATTTACTGATTTAATTCCGCGTAATACTTCATTTTGATCATATTTAACAGAAGTAAAAAGTAATCCAACTTTTGGTTGTTTTAGACCTTTTGTAGCATTTTTAGCTGTTTCAACACCAGCTTCAAAGCTATTTTCAAGGATACTTGATCCTACCATTGCTTTCAAATAAATTCCTCCTTTTCTATTCTATGCAATCTGAGAACTACTGTATAATTCTCTATTTTCATTTTATTACTTTTTTTATCTATAATCAATATGTACTATTCTCATTTACAAGCAAAAAAAAGAGAACACTAATCGTTCTCCCTTAAAATGAATTTTGTCATTTTAATTTTTTTTGCATTTGTTCGTTTAAAATTAACTCCCATATAGTACATGAACTTTATTCACTATTTTGATAGTATCATAAACACAGTGATTGTTCATCATTGTATTTCAAGTCATATACATTCACGTTTAACTATACTGTTGTATAAGAATTCTCCAATTCATCGCTAAATTATATTTATACGAGCTCTCACGATATATCATATTGTGTCTATCTTTTCAGTAGCTAACCAAAAAGGTTTACACTCAGCTTTTGGATTGCTTGATTCTCTTGCAAGACAAGTTTAAGATTCCCCAATTTATAAACGCGGACAGATTATCTCAATCTCATATACTTTTCACAAAATCCCAATGAATTATTTTCTATTCGATCAGAAAATAATTCAAATTCATTTATGATAGTTTTATAAGACTTTGATAAAAATGTACAATATGCATAACATACTTGTGATTTTATTATTATAATAAAATCTTAACTGTATGAAAGCCATCCATCATTTTCACAACAATATTACCGTCCTTATTGGCAAATAGAAAATGCTAACTATCAGTAACACAATTATGGTAATTTAGTACTTCAATTGCTTGAATAGTGATCAAATGGTGATGAATTATTTAACCATTTAACGACTAACATTTGACGATTAGAATATAAATTTTTCGTTATATCCTCTTCAGTCACAATCGCTTGTGCTGGAATAAACTTGTTGGCCTAGTACGCAAATACTAGTATACAAATGTAGTGCAAGTACACATGTAGCAAGTTTTATTATTTGAATTTACTATTTGCTGTAGTAAATTCTATAGCTTTGCATGCTATTTTTTAATACCTTTATCTTACATTTTATTTCACAATTGAAATATAAATTTCTTTATATTTTCGCTATATTGCAAGCTTATGCCCTATATTATGTTCTTGGGTATTAGGAATATCGTCTCCTGTATACCTCCTTACTATATTAAGTATATACTTTTTGCAATTCTTAGTCAATGCTTTTTTAGCGAGAATTGATATTTTTTTCTTTCTATGCTAGTATATTTTTCCAGGAAAAGAGGCATGGTTATGGCAAGGTATTATTGGGATGTTCAATCTTTCCGAAGGGACTTAGACAAATTATATAAAATGATATCAAACGAAGATAATCCTATAAAAAGACAAAAGCTTATGTATTGTTATGATATTATTAATAATTCAATGTTTACTAATTTTTTAATGCCAGAAGCTGGTATTCCTCTTCATAGAAAAATTCATTCTTTGTATGCTTCTTTTTTATCTGATCAAAGATATTTTGAATTGCTAAACTCTTTTATAGAAGTAATGGATGATAATTTGGAATTGTATAATCAAACTTATAATCATATGGATGATATTAATGATATGATTGCTAAAGCAAGTGGTGTTCATGTTGGAAGAGAACAAGCAGTAAGTATTTGTTATGATTTTTATAAGAATTTGGATAATAGTTTATTTCGTGCTTTTCAGCCTTTTTATAATGAACGATTCAACCATTTAAGATTTTTAAATAGCATTAAAAATACAGGAGCTTCTTATACTCGTGGTCAACAATATTACTTATATGGTATGAAAACAAACTATGTAGAAGTAATTGGTAGTGATAATCCTGATATGGTAATGACTTTAATTCATGAAAGTGCTCACGTAATAGATGCTAATTATAGTCCTGAAAGCTACTTATATGAAACATATTACTATGAAGTTATTTCTTTATTTATGGAGTTGGTTTCTAATTATAAAAAGGCAGGTAATTTTGACGAATTATTCTATTACAGTAATTACGTGAAAAGGATATCTTCTTTTTGTGCAGATGCGGAAGATGGATTGAGTTTTGATGCTTTAATGGGTATCTATAAAGAGAACCATTATTCTATTAATGATACTTTTTATAGTACTGCTAAAGAAAAATATGATTTAACAAAAAAATCAGTGAAAGATATATTGTCCGAAGTTATATTATCAGATATCGTTTATCCTATTTCTTTTTCTCTTGCATTATACTTTTTTAATATTTACAAACAAGATGAAAAAAAGGGATTAGTAGAATTAAAGAAATTTTTAAAAACGAAAGATAGAGATGAATATATGCCATTTATGTTATCTGAAAAAGCACAACACGTTATGCACGATGAATTAAAGAGTATTTTAACGGAATGTGATCAATTTTTTCAACAACAAGCAATACTGAAAAAATAAAAACGAAGATTATTCTTCGTTTTTTATTGTTTCTAAATACTTTTGATAGGATTCAATAATTCTAAACATATCATTTGCAGTTTTACACTTACAAATTTGATTTTTAATTTCTTTACTGTTTGGCATTCCTTTTAGATAATATAATATGAATGCTCTAATTTCTAAATTTGCCACTTTTTCTGGTTTATCTTCTAATAATAATTGATAGTGTCTTTTCATCATATCTACTCGTTCTTGATTTGTAGGAGGATTTGGAATTATTCCATTTTCTAAATAGGAAATACAATCTCTTATTAACCATGGATTTCCTAATACTCCCCTACCTATCATTACAGCATCGCATTTTGTTTCTTCTAACATTTTTTTCGCAAGTTCTGGAGATGTTACATCTCCATTTCCTATGACTGGTATTTTAACGTTTTCTTTTACCTGTTTAATGATGTTCCAATCCGCTTTTCCACTATATCCTTGTTCTCTGGTTCTTCCATGTACTGTTATAGCACTCGCTCCTGCTTCTTCACATTTTTTTGAATTTTCAATAGTGGAAAATCTTAGGAAAGCATTGTCTTTTACGAATAATTCTACGCATCCTGCATGTAAGTTTGTTTCATTATATCCGGGAGCACTACATCCTTCTATGAATTGTAGAGATGCACCTTCTTCTACAATAATCAATGTATGTTCAAATTGTCCAGCACCTTTAGCATTTAGTCTAAAATATGATTGTAATGGAACATCTAGTTTTACACCTGCAGGTATATAAACAAATGATCCTCCACTAAACAATGCATAATGAAGAGCTATAAATTTATGGTCATTTAGAGGAACACATTTTGTAAAGTATTGTTTTATTAAATCTGGATATTCTTTTATAGCTGTATCAAAATCTGTATATATGACTCCTTGCTCTGTAAGTTTATCTTTTAAATTATGATATACTACTTCACTATCATATTGAGCACCTACTCCTGCTAAGCCTTCTTTTTCTGCTTCAGGAATTCCTAATTTATCAAATACAGTTTTGATATCTTCTGGAACATCTTCCCATTTGTTTTTCATATCCGTTTTTGGTTTTACATAAGTAGCTATTTTAGATAAGTCAAGAATACTTAAATCTGGTCCCCATGTTGGCATCGGTAATTCATGAAATAGTTTTAAAGCTTTTAGTCTTAAATCTAATACCCAACGTGGTTCCTTTTTTTCTTTGGATATTCTTTCAATAACTTCTTTTGTTAAACCAATTTCTTGTTTTTCTATTTCATAGTTAGTAATGGTATTATAAATATTTTCTGTTTTCTGATCTTTTATTTTATTCACATCTGTTTTCATATTATAAGTAATCAGAGTATCCTTTTTCTTCTATTTTTTGAGCTAGGTCTCTTGTACCTGTTTCAACAATTTTACCATTTACTAATATATGTACGTAATCTACATCAATATCTTTTAACATTTTCATGGAATGAGTAATAATTAATACCGCATTATCTTCATTTTTATACATATTAATACCTTTACTTACAATTTTAATTGCATCTACATCTAGCCCACTATCTGTTTCATCTAGAATTGCTAGTTTTGGATTTAACATTAGTAATTGGAGAATCTCATTTTTCTTTTTTTCTCCTCCAGAAAAACCTACATTCATTTCTCTTTGACTATAAGAAGATTCCATATTTAAATCTTTCATTTTGCTTTCCATTTCTTTAGCAAATTGAAAAACATTAACATTGGAACCTGTTATGGAACCTTTGGCAGTTTTTAAGAAACTAGCTACACTAATTCCAGGAATTTCTTCAGGTGTTTGAAAGGACATGAAGATACCTTTTTTAGCTCTATCTGATGTATTTAATTCATTGATATTTTCTCCATCAAAGATAATATCTCCTTTGGTTACAATATAACGAGAGCTATTTAATATTGTATTTGCAAGTGTACTTTTTCCTGCTCCATTTGGACCCATGATTACATGAGTTTCTCCTTTGTTAATCTTGATATTTAATCCGTTTAATATATGTTTTTCGTGATCATCACTTGCTATTGTATATAAATTTTTTATTTCTAGTAAATTATTCATTTTTTTTCTCCCTACATAAAGTCTTTCAATGTTTTTTTTGATAAGAATTCATTTTCATTATCATAGAATTCTTTCCAAAATGGATAAGATTTACAGTTGTTTTTTGCAGGACATCCATCATCAATAACACATTTTACTGGAGCGGTATTACCTTCTGCTGCTTTTAATATTTCTGCAATTGTAAATTCTTCTGGATTTCTTGTTAATTTGTATCCTCCTTCAGCACCTCTTGCTGCAGATACAAATTTTGCTTTTTTTAGAATTGCTATAATTTTTTCAAGATATTTCGCAGATATATTTTCTTTTGTTGATATATCATTTAAGGACATGTATTCTGAGTTGTTTCTAGCAATATCTGACATGATTAATAAAGCATACCTTCCTTTGGTTGTTATTTTCATAGATATCCCTCCAGGGAGTATTATACTACCAATTTGGTAGGAATTGCAATAAAAAAAGAGATTTCTCTCTTATTTCATAAGGTATTCCATTATTTGAACAGCATTACTTGCTGCTCCTTTTCTAATATTATCTGCAACTACCCATAGATTTATACCATATTTTACTGTATTATCTCTTCTAATTCTTCCAACATATACTTCATCTGTACCATTAGATGTAGTTGCTAATGGGTAGATATTGTTTTCTATATCATCTTGAAGAATGATACCAGGGCTATTTTTTAATAATTCTTTTAATTCTTGTATATCAAAGTCATTTTTAAATTCTATATTTATAGATTCACTATGTGAATTCAAAACTGGTACTCTAACCGTTGTTGCTGTTACTTTTAATTTTGGATTATGAAGAATTTTCTTTGTTTCTTCAATCATTTTCATTTCTTCTTTTGTATAACCATTATCTAAAAAAACATCTATATGTGGAAGACAATTGTTAGCTATAGAATGTGGAAATTTTTTATTTTCTTTTCCTTCTAAAGTATTTTTCAAATCTTCTATGCCTTTTTGTCCTGCTCCACTAACGGCTTGATATGTTGAATAGACTATTCTTTTTATTTTATATTTGTCATCTAATGGTTTAAGTGCTACTACTGCTTGTATTGTAGAACAATTAGGATTAGCAATAATACCATGATTATCTTTTATATCTTCTGAATTAACTTCTGGCACTACTAAAGGTACATCTTTATCCATTCTAAAAGCGCTACTATTATCGATTACTATAACTCCTTTAGATGCTGCAATTGGAGCATATTGTTTGGATACATCTCCTCCTGCTGAGAAGATAGCAAAATCAAATCCTTGATCAAAAGATTGCTCATTTAATTCTTGAACTATGTAATCTTTTCCTAAGAATTGAATCTTAGAGCCAGCTGATTTTTTGGAAGCAAGAAAGACAATTTCAGATATTGGTAATTTTTTTTCTTCTAATACTTGAATCGCTGTTCTTCCTACTAAACCTGTTGCTCCTACAAGAGCTACTTTATATTTTTTCATGGTTATTCCCCCTTTATTAAATCTTTCATGTTATAGTAACCATTTGGTTGTTTTTTTAGGAATAATGCTGCTTGAATAGCTCCTTTTGCAAATATACTTCTTGATGTTACCGTATGTGTGATTTCAAAGGATTCATTATCCCCAAAGAACATAACGGAATGCTTTCCTACTTCTGTTCCTCCTCTTATAGAATTAATTCCTATTTCTTTATCTGTTCTCTTTTGTTTAACAGAATGTCTATCATACGTATAGTTCATTTCATTATTTAATGATTCATTTATGCTATTTGCTAACATGAATGCTGTTCCGCTTGGTGCATCTATTTTATTACGATGATGCGTTTCTATTATTTCTATATCACTATTTTTTAATTGCTTTGCTAACTTAGCAACCATATCACACATTATATTAATTTCTAATGACATATTACTAGATTGAAATATAGGTATTTCTTTAGACGATTCTTTAATTATTTTTTGTTCTTCTTGATTAAAACCTGTTGTAGCAATAACAATTGGTAATTGTTTTTGTTTTGCATATTCTAAGATATTCATAGTTCCTGCTGGAGTTGAGAAATCTATAATGATATCTATATTATCCTCTATCGTACTCAAATCTGTATCTTTGGAAACCCCTGCTACTACTTCTAAATCTTCTATTTTATCGATTTCTTGTTGTAATACCTGTCCCATTTTTCCATGAATTCCATTAACTAACACATTCATTATTTTATTACTCCATATTTTTTCATTTCTTTTTTTAAATTTTCTTGACCAGTTTTTGTCATTTCAATCAATGGAAGTCTTGGTATTCCGGCTTTAAAACCAATCATATTACATGCTGCTTTTACTGGTATTGGGTTTACTTCACTAAATAATGCTTTTGTTAGATTTAATGTATCTAATTGTAATTTTGTTGCTTTTTCAACTTTTCCTTCTTGAAAGTATTGAACCATGTTGTGAACATCTTTAGGAATAATATTTGATAATACAGATATAACACCTAATCCACCTAATGATAATATTGGTAAAATTTGATCATCATTTCCAGAATAGATAGCTAGTTCTTTTCCACAAGATTGAGCAATTTCTGCAATTTGAGATAAATTTCCACTTGCTTCTTTAATAGCTACAATATTTTTTATTTTAGATAATTCTAAACAAGTTTTAGGTGTAATATTTAATCCTGTTCTACTAGGAACATTATATAAAATGATTGGTATTTTAATAGATTCTGCTATTGCTTTATAGTGAGCTACTAAGCCCTCTTGGGTTGTTTTATTATAATATGGTGTAACTACTAATACTGCATCTGCTCCTATATCTTCTGCATATTTAGACATTTCTATTGCTGTAGCAGTACAATTTCCCCCTGTACCTGCTATAATTGGTATTCTTTTATTAGCAACTTCTACTGCAAATTTAATTGTTTCTTTTCTTTCTTTTTCTGTCATAGTAGATGCTTCTCCTGTTGTTCCACAAACAATAATTGCATCTGCTTTATTTTTTATTTGGAATTCTATCATTTTTTTGAATTCTTCAAAGTTAACACCATCTTTTGTAAATGGTGTAATGATAGCTGTTCCACATCCTTTAAATATTACTTTTTTCATTTTGACTCCCCCTTTTATAACATATGTTTTAATAATTCTTCTTTTGAATATTTTGTAAGTAATGCTGGTGCAATATCAAATACTGTTTTACAACCAACATCTTTCATTTGTGATAATCTATATATTGCTCTGGCATAACTTACTAGAATGCTTGATGTAAATTCTGGATTTGATTCTAGTTTTAATGAGTATTCTATAATTTGATTAGTTTCATTATTTAATCCTGTTTTACCACTTCTAATAACAAATCCACCATGTGGCATTTTAGAGTGATTCTTTAATAGTTCTTCTTCTGAAACAAAATGTACAGTTGTATCGTATTCATCAAAATAATTTGGCATAGTTACTATTTCTTTTTCTACAGCAGATGCATCTGCTCCTTCTTCTAATACAACATAACATTCTCTAGTATGTTTTTCTCTTGTTGTAAGTTCTGGATTTTCTCCATTTCTTACTCTATTCATTGCTTCTTCAACTGGAATAGTATATTGAATTGCATTTTTTACACCTTGAATTCTTCTAATAGCATCTGAATGTCCTTGACTTACACCAGTTCCCCAGAAAGTATATGTATTTCCTACTGGTAGAAAGTTTTCTGCCATTAATCTATTTAATGAGAAAGCTCCTGGATCCCATCCACATGATATTAATGCAATATGGTTTGTTTCTTTCGCTGCTTTATCAACATTATTAAAATGTTCCCATATTTTTGCATGTGTATCAAATGAATCAATTACATTGAACATTTCTGCGTATTTTGGAGTTTGAACAGGTAAATCTGTTGCTGATCCTCCACAAATGATTAATACATCTATTTTATCTTTATAACTTTCAATATTATCTACTGATTCTACTTTTACATCAGTTAATGTTTTTAATGATTTTGGATCTCTTCTTGTAAAAATAGCTACTAGTTCCATATCATTATTGTTATTTACAGCGATTTCTACACCTTTTCCTAGGTTGCCGTAACCTAATACACCTATTTTAATCTTCATATTTATTCCTCCTTAGCATTCAACTACAGTTCCTGTACTGTTTTCTTGAAATGTTGATTTTACTACTATTTTAATTAAATTTTCTTTGGCCATTTGAATACATTTGTCATGTAATACTTGGGCTCCATTATGAGATAATTCTAACATTTTGTCATATGATATTTTTTCATATTTATATACATTATGATTTTTATGTGGATCTCCTGAATAGATTCCATCTACATCTTTAAATAAGCAACAACTTGTTGCATTAAGAGCTGATGCAAGTGCTATTGCTGTTGTATCTGATCCACCTCTACCTAATGTAGTAATATTGTTATCCTTATCTACACCTTGGAATCCTGCTACAATTACAATATTCCCATCATTTAAATCTTTCATGATTTTATCCGTTTTGATTTCTTTGATTGTAGCGTCTCCAAAATTGGAATTAGTAATTATGGGAACTTGCCATCCTAAATATGATTTAGCTTTATATCCGAGGGTTTCTAGACACATAGCTAATTTAGCAATTGTGATTTGTTCTCCTGCTGTTACTAACATGTCATGTTCTCTTTGATTTGCCATTAGAGTTATCTCTTTTTCTTCAGCAATCAAATTATCTGTCATATCTCCTTGAGCAGAAACAACAACTACTACTCCTTTATTGTTTTTGTATTCTTTTATAATATGTTTGCAAACATTAAATAATTTTTCAGTATCAGCAACTGAACTACCACCAAATTTTTGAACTACTATTTCCATAGAATTCACCTCTTTGTCTCGTATATTATATTCTGAAATGACACAAAAACTGATAGATTCTACTCCACAGTGACTGTGGATGATTGGATATTAATCCACACTTTACATTTTTCCACAAAAAAACTCGGTTTCCCGAGTATTTTTTTATTGGAGGGCCTAGTCGGATTTGAACCAACGATCAGGGAGTTGCAGTCCCACGCCTTACCACTTGGCTATAGACCCATTTCTTCGCATGCTTTAATTTTATATCATTCTAATATAATTGTCAAATGAAAAAAAGACTTTTTTTAAGTCTTTTTTATTCTAAATCAATCGTATATACTTTATTTCGTATGCTAATTATTAATCGTTTGCTTTCAGCTCTTTTTACTACAGCTGGAATTTCATATATTTTATTACCTTCAAGATTTTCTGGAGTAACATTTTTTAAATAACTTGATTCTGTTCTTTTGTTGACTTCTCCACCATAAGAAGCTGTGTATGTATATTCGATTTTAACAAAGTCTCCATAAAAATCTTTATTGCTATTTTTATAGTAAGAACTAGATTCGTCCCATTTAATTTCATCATTTATAACTAACAATGTATTCCCTCCAGATTGTACAATCGTATCTCGTATTGTATTACATTTATTATTTATATTACATACTTTATATTCGTAAGGAAAGGAATCCATTATTACGGCACTATTTAATTTATAAGTTGTTTTCCATAGAACTGTATCTTCTAAACTAACTTCGTTTCCTATTTTTATTTTACCCAATTTTTCTGTTTTTAAAATATTGTCTGGCTTGATGCTCAATATTTTGTAACTGTTAACTAATTTATTGCTATCATTCAATTGAGAATTTGTTAATATTTTCATTTGGTAATTGGTTTGAAGCTCATCTTCTGTTAATTCATATACAAATACATAATCATTAACAGATTGTGGCCCTATTTTTTCTCCACGATAGTCTTTCCCAATATCTATAAATCTTGATGCTCTATCGTAACTAGGAAAGATTTCCTTATCTCCAATAAATATTCTAAAATTAGAAGAATCAATACTTAATGAATTTTTTTCGTTTTTTCCGCCATTTTCGCTTCCATCTTTATTAAAGTATTTTTGTTTTGTGTTTTTAATGGTTAATTTTACAGCTAAATAATATTTATCATTGGCAATAACATTTCCTTTATAATCAACATTTGTTATGTAGCTTTCTTTTAAGGCCATCGAGAAGTTGTCTAATACAAAGGATTGATTGGCAGTATATTTTTTGTTGTATACTTGAAAATTCATATACATAGAAATAGCAATGATTATTAATAGTCCTATGCCTAAACATTTCATTACAAATTTATTTTCTAAAATATAGTATTTTATTTCTCTTAATATGTGAACAATTCCACCTCTTGCAGAAGTTTGTTGATCATTTACTTTGATTTCTATTTCGTCATTCATTCCATCTTCATCTTCGTATGCAAGATTGTCAAATTGTCTTTCAATTCTAAAGGTTTTGAAGTTGAATCCAATTGCTTTAGCTATAGTTATTGGAATAATGATAAATCCGGGAATACTAATGATATTTGCTAGATCTCGCATAACCCTTATTGTTGTTGTTGACCCAGCTGCTGCTTCAATGGAATTCATAGTTATACTAAAAAAGAAAGTTGCAATTCCTAGTACTAAAGCATATATTACTAAAATTAGGTGTAATATAAATTCTCTTTTTCTCGTTGAGAACACAAATATAATAATTGTATTAATAACAATCATAAATATAATTGTTCCTAGACATAGAGGTGTGATATATTTATCTGTAATAATTGTATCAAATGTATGATAATTGGATGATATATAATCTCTAAAGAACTTAGCAATGTCCCAATATTTAAAGCATAGGTATACTAAGGGAATTAATAATAAAAAACAGATTATTTTATAGTTTCTACTAATAAATCTATATGGATTTTTTATTATCATATTATCCCTCCTATTCTATTTTTTATTATAACATACTTCCTTATAAAAAAGAAAAAATATGATTTCTCATATTTTATTCTTTTTTACGATTAATTGTCCTGGTAATAAATAAATTGCTTCGTTAGTATCAACTATATTACTTTCCGTTGTATTAAACTTTTTGGATACTGTATCTAATGTATCTCCTTCTGTTGTAACGTAATAACTATAATTGTTTTTAGGGATTAATATTTCTTGATTAGGGTAAATATAATCTTCTTTATTAATTCCGTTTAATAATGCTAATAAATCAGGATTAATGTTATATTCTCTTGCGATTGCATATAAATTATCACCTTTTTTTATTACATATGTTTCAAAATATTTTTCCTTATTTACTGGAACTATTATTTCTCTACCTTCTCTAATCATATCTGGAAAAGGTATATTATTTAATTCTAATATTGATGATTCATCCGTGTTAAATTTTTCTGCAATACTTTTTAAAGTATCTCCGTGTTTTATTAGGTATTTATCGTACATATAATCACTCCTAATATAACATATGTAAAAATTAAAAATTAGTTAATCATAATAGAATTTTTGTAATTGTATTTCCATTCGGAGAATGTTATTATTTTTCTTTCCCCATATTCTAAATCATATTTATATAAAGTATCATTTACAAGATAATAAATTGTATCTTGATGAATATCAATTATTTCTTTTACGTCTCCATCTGATATTCTTGTTTGTATTTTTGTATCTAGATATTTTAAATAAAGTTTATTGTCATTTATTTCGTAATGATAATTGTTTTTATATGTGAATTGTTGCTTTGCATTAATAATGTTATTAACTGGTATTTTTTCTTGTTCTCCTTCATTATAGATTATACCATTTCTATTATCTGTTGCTATAATACGCATTTTTTTCTTATGTGGTACTAATTCGTATTCTATTTTATTCTTTCTATCTACTATATAAATAGATTTATTGTTTGTACCTAAAACATATGTATCAAATGAAATATCATATTTTATTTTCCAAGTATCTACTTTTAAAGTATCTAAATTAATAATATATATTCTATTAAAAGAATATGATTGTTCAAAATCTGGTACGATTACGTAATTATTTACTTTTGCTATTATTGGTACTTCATATATATCTTTATCGAATAGTTTTATTTCATTGATTTTATTTTTGTTTAAGTAGTTAAAACCTTTATAATTCCATATTAAAATATTATTATCTTGATTATAAATAGTATAATTCCCATACTCTGAACCGCTATCATTATTAAGGTTTTTTACTTCTAAGTCTATTTCTTCTGGGACCAGGCGATAATCAATTATTTCCTCATTTTTAGAGCATAAAGGGTTAGATATTATATAATCACTATCCACTGTTAAACAAGTGTAATCCTCATATATATGTTCTTTTATGTTTTTAATTAGCCTAGTTTCTTTTAAGTATTTTGATTCATAAATAAAATTATATTTTATGTTGTTATATTTAATTTCGTAATAGTATACTTTTTTATTTGATAAGTAGTTTTCGCTTATATCATAATCATCTATATTATATTCCAAACTATATGATTTAGTAGATACAAAAGATGATATAAACATAATAATAGAAATGATTAATACTAAGATTAAAAACATGAAGATTATAGCACTCTTTTTTAATCTGTATTTTTTCATATTATCACCTTATTACATTTCATGACGCAATGGATATTTTTTCTTTTCTTCCATCATAAAGCTAGAGATAGCCGTTTCTATTTCTGGTAAAGCTTTTTTGTCTAAGTTAGAAACATTAATAGTTTCTTTAACGGTATCAATTGTAACCATACCAAATAAAGCTCCTCCATATACTTGCATATCATTATATAAATCTGGTGTGATAGAATTTAAACTATATCCAAATATTAAATTTTTTTGCCCAATTAGTATTCTTTTATTGGTTACACAGATAACTGCGGTATCTATAATATCTAGATTATTATTATTTAATTGACCAGCAAAGGAATAAATTGGTTCTTCATCTGAATTTAAATGTCGTTCTATTACTTTGGAATGACTTCTTAAACGAAACCATGTAATTGTTCCTGGATATTTTGATTTAAACATCATTACTTGATCATATACTTTTCCCATTTTTATTCACCATATCTTTCTAATAAAACATTTAGTTGTTCGTTATCAATTATTGTTATAGATAATAGTTTATTCTTTTTAATTGTTATTATGTAACTGCCTTCTATATCTTTTAATTGTTCATCTAATTCATAAAATGCTATTAAATCTTTCTTTGATAATTTGCTAACATCCAGAATATACATATTGGTATTATTATAATATGATTGTTTATTAACATACTCTGTAAATTTATTACTTGTTGATGATGTTGAATCTACAATACCTATTGTTGCTATTGTATTTTTAGTCATCAACTTTTTAAATGTTTTATAATTTAAGGTTGTATAGTATTTTGTTTTAGAATTATATTGCCCATCTATATTTAAAGGACAATATTTTATTACTTCTAGTTTATCATTATCAACATTTTTAGATTTTTTGATAAAATGTAGATTTGATACGATTAGAAGAATGATTATGATTATTAGAAAAGGAATAATATAATTCCTTGTTTTTTTTAACACATAAACCACCCTTTTCTAATGTTTATTTTATAATGTTTTCTAATTGATTGCAATAAAAAGGAAACTAGATACTAGTTTCCAAATGTTAATAAAACATAAGCAATTCCAATGCCAATTCCACATATTAGAGAAATGATAGATATTAGAATAACTGAAGTAGCAAAACCATTTTTGTTCTTTTCTTTTTCTACAATTAATTTTATTTCTTCTTTATCTAGTTTTTCTTTTCTATCGAAGATTTCTGGATGATCTTTAGGATTGATTGGGTATTTTTTTTGAATTAAGTCTAGTTTTGTAGTTACTCTAACATTTAAACTTTGAGTAGCCATTGTTCTTTCAACTTTATTCATTTTTTGTTCTTTATCTAATGTCTTTTCTTTTGCTTCTTGTTTTTTATTAATATAATCTAGATTTTTATTGATAGTTTCTTCTAAAGAACCACCATTTTTTAAATCAGTATTATTATATATGATTCTACTAATTGCGTCTTTGTATAGCCCTTTTGCATCATTTAAAGCAATTGTTAATTTTTTTATTTCATCATAGTATGTTTCAAATAATACTTCTATCAATGTTTCTCTATCAATTAATCGGTTATTAATTTGATAAGCTTTATCTGGTATTTCTCTTTCTTTTTCTTCATTGCTAGATACTGATATAGGACTAAAATAACAATCTGTCCAAGTTGGTTTACCTTGTTCATTTATTTTGCTAATTAAGTAGTAATCCAAGCTTCGATCTTTTCTTCCAACTAATAAATCAAAAACAATCATTCTAAGATAGTTTTTTCTTAATGCTTCATATAGTTTGCCATCAAATGGCATTCCACTTTGAAGCTCTATTTCTTTTTTCATGGTAATCATACCAACATTTAAAATATTTTCTATTTCATTTTTGTCTTTGGTAGGGCTATTTGGATTTGGCGTTTTTAGAGCACTACTTATTAAACTAGCTTCCTCTCCTGCAATAATTCCTTTATTGATAAATCCAATTGTATGATTCATAACTGTAGTTGCTGAAATACGTGTTTCAATGTCTTTACTATAATTTAGTGATGTAAACACCCCAACATTTTCATTTTCATTAACAACTCTTTTTGTTTCTTCATGGTCTACATCAATCAATTCCGCTATATCAGCTTTAATTATATCAAAATCATCTATATACATTGTTTTTGGATCAGAACTATTTTTCTTTAGTACTCCAAAAACATTTTTATTTAATTGAACTAGTTCAGAGCCGTCACTGAATGTATTATAAACTTCGATATTGATAGGCTCCTCTTCACGGATACCATTATCAAGAGATACTATATAACATTGTCCATTATTAGTTTTCTTCTCCATAATAACTGCTCCTTACTATATATATTGATTATATCAGAAAAATGGTCGTTTGAGTAAAAAAACTGACAAAAATATAAGTTTTGTTGAAAAAAAATGTATGTTTTGTTTTACTTTACATTTTCACATAAAAAAACAGACAAATTGTCTGTAAAATACATGGTGCCGAAGGACTGAGTTAAACAAGCCATCTTATGCAAACAAAGCATACGTTCTAACGTTACAACTACTTCGGCGTAAATAACATTACATTAATATAATATCATATTTTGGTTTTATTATGCTTTTTTCATAGAATAATTGACACAAAAAATGTCAAATTTTTTTGGATAGAAGTATGGAATCAGTATCTTCTACTCCGCTAAATGAATGAAGGATTGGATCGTATTGTTTTAATAATGGTAATGTTCTATCTAAATCATATATAGGATCCCATCCATGACCATATTCTGTATTCTTATCGAAGCTATATAGATAACTTATTAATAGTTTTCCTTTTTTATTTAGTAATTCATTTATTTTTTGAACAAATAATTTTAATGTATGCAAATCAACATATGCTCCTATATTTGATAGCCAAATATTATCATAATATCTATCTGGTTGTTCTATGATTAAATTCATTGTTAAGAAAGTTGGTTTTACTGAGGATATCTTAGCTTGTGTTTCTTTATATAATTCATCGCTTTGAAGATAAGGATTACATTTTTTTATTAAACTAGTAGTGTACTCATCTTTATTGAAATACTTTCTTCTAATAGAAGTGGATGATTTTGTATAAAATAATTTATTCCAAAATAGAAAGGATTCCACATCTAATTTTTTTAGATTTTGTTTAATTTTCTCATATGTTTCTATGTTTAGAACTCTTTTATTTTTTTTCTTCTCATTTATGTAATTCATGTATCTTAGGAATTCTAAGTATTCATCCATTTCTAATGATATAAGCGCTGCAACTTTTAAATAGTAATAATACCTTGTATAAGGGTTTATATCTGCTACTGTAATATCAGTACATCCTTTTAATATCGCATTGATTGCTTGATCTCCCGAAGACCCTACTGTTAGAAGCGATTTTCCTTCTAAGTGAAAGTAATCAATGTATCCACTTATATTTTCAGTTGTAAATGGATATAACTTTTGGAAGTAAGCATTAAATTTATCGGTCAAAACTACAAGTTCTTCTCCAGTATCTGGTAATAGCAAATCTCTTAAAAACATAATACACCCCCAAACCAATGGGTGTTATTCTAACATATTTTCAAAAAAAATAAAAAAATTCCTAAAAAGGAATCTTTTTTTAAATGGTGCCGACTGCCGGACTTGAACCAGCGACCTATGCGTTACGAGGGCATTGCACTACCAACTGTGCTAAGTCGGCATAACTAGATTATACACTTTTTTATTGATATTGTTAAGATTTTTTAATTTTTTATGTTATAATTGTCTATGATAAGGAGTTGTGTTTATGAAGTGTGCAATGCTAAAAGATAAAAGAAGAATTGAAGTAACCAATATTCCCGATACAAAATCTAAAAATGGGGATGTTGTTATAGATGTTAAAAAATGTGGTATTTGTGGCTCTGATATTCATTATTGGGACTTAGGTGCTCCTAGTTCTTTGGTTATGGGTCATGAGTTTTGTGGAATTGTTACAGATCCAGGAAGTAGAACAGATTTGTCTGTTGGAGATAGAATTACAGGTTTACCTATCTCTCCTTGTGGAAAATGTCCTGCATGTTTAAGTGGTAATCCTCAATTTTGCCCTCATACTTGGGAGAAAGCGGTTGGGCTTTCATTAACAAATCCTGGAGCATATGCTGAAAGAACTTCTATTCGTCCTGATATGGTTGTGAAAGTACCTGTGAATATTACAGATGCTGAAGTAGCTATGGTAGAGCCTACTGCTGTCGCATTACATGCTGTTAATTTGGCAAATATTAAAGTAGGTAGTAGAGTTTTAGTTATTGGTGCAGGTATTATCGGTGATTTGTGTGCTATGTTTGCTAAACTCAATGGTGCTACTTATGTCGCTGTTTCTGAAACAAACGAAAAACGTGGACAAAAGAGTGTTTCTTTAAAATGTGCAGATGAATGGTTTAATGCCAGAGATGAAAAATTTATGAATAAGGTGTTAAAAGAAAATCCATATGGATATGATATAGTCTTTGATTGCTCAGGTAACTCTGCAGCAGTTAGTACGGGTATTCAATTAACTAGACCAAATGGTACTTTGATTATGGTGGGTGTATCTATGGAAAGTATTACAATTCCATCCATTTCTGTTGTTATGAAAGAATTAAAAGTATACGGAGCAATTGGATATATGAAAGAAGAATTTGAAGAATGCGTAGAATTAATGAGTACTAGAAAAATAGATGTATTAAAGTTTGTTGATGATATTGTTGGTCTTGATAAAGTACAAGAATCATTCGAAAGATTAACTTCTGGCGAAGATAATGCTATTAAGATATTAATTGATCCTAAAAAATAAAAGATTTACATTAGTAAATCTTTTTTTTTGCTTCTTTATCTTCAGTTACAATTTGTTTCTTTCGTGTTTTCTCTTTCTTCTATTTCTAAAACTATTTGGTAAAGAGAAATATATAGCATTTTTACTTCATCAGTTTTTATCTTTTCATCTAATTGATTTCTAATGATAGATTCTAAATTAGATATTTCTATATTATTTCCTTTCTTTTTGATTATTTGAATTAGCTTTTTTATTTCTTCAAGGTAATAATTAATATAATCGTTTTCACTATTTGTAAAATAATTATTAATTTCTTTAATTGATTTATTTTCGTTTCCTAAATTTATCAAATATGGTTGTATTTTATTTCGAATAAACTTTTTAAATTCTTCTGTTGACATGTATTCCATTTTAATATGATTACCTTTAAGATTCTCTATTACTTTATTTTTTTCTCTTTCTAAAATGTGATTTAAGTAATCTATTTCTTGTTTTTGATCTGGTAATTTTTGAATTAATTTCTTTACATTAGATAGGTCTATTAGTAGTTCATCATTTAAATCTTCTATTGAGGTATTCAATACGGCATAGCAATCTTTTATGATTATTAAAATATTCAAGTATTCTTTGTTGTCTTCTTGATATTTTTTTAGCATATCACGTATTTCACTTAAATCATTTACTAAATGAAGAAAAATAATATAATCACTATTGTTTTCCATATTTAAATTGTATTCTTTTGTCTTGTAAAACGAATCGGTTACATCTTGATTATATTTAATAATTTTTTCTTTTATTTGATTTTTAATATTGTTATTAACGTAGTAATTTTTTAAGAGAAGATTGATTTCAAGTACGAATTTTTTAATAGTATCTGTTCTTGTTTTAGATTTATCTGGTATAGGAGTAAACATCTCTTTTGACATATAAATATCTAAATACTTTTTCATTTCGGTATTATTAAAGTTATTGTCGTTTATATTTTTGTTTGTATAACCTATTCCAGATACTAATCCATATTCTGATATTAGTAATTTTTTCTTTTTATCTACCAACCATCTTACTGGAGATACTTCTAACCAAATGTAGTCATTATTAGTATAATTTTCTCCATTAGATAGTTTAAATTGCCTGTTGTATTGGTTTTTATGATTCATTCTTATATATTTTTTATTCTGATATTCATATTCCTCAAATGATTCTGGGAGTATTTCTTGAATGTCATTGGATGAATTTTCTGCATCAAACGTGAATTTTCTACCTGTTTTTTCTAGTATTTTTTCATGTAATGTAGATTCTAATTGATTTTGTATATTTTTCGAAGGAGCGAATTGTGGAAATTCTCCATATTCTGCAATATTATTGGTAATTTTTAAATTATTTAATAATTCTTCATCAGCTTTTATTATGGGGCGTACAGCTTTATTTCTTTTGGTATATTCATCAATATATTTATTTCCTTCCGAAGATATGCAATAAGGTGCATTACAAGTGTAGTAATCTCCTGTAATTCCTTTAAAAGAGGAGTCATTTTCAAGGTGTTGATTGGACATATTACATCCTGTTATGATAGCTAAATCCGTTATTACAGCTTTTGTACCATATTCTTTTAAAACGTCTATTTTAATTTGTCCATTATGTTTCCATATTTGACCAACTGCTAATAACGTTAGTTGAATAGCTTTCATGTTACACCTCGCTTCTATTTTTATTCTATATGAATTATAGCATAAAAAAATAAGGTTTTACCCTTATTTTTGCTTTTTTATGGTGGAGTAGAGGAGAATCGAACTCCTGTCCAAGTTATCCACTAATACAACGTCTACAAGTTTAGTTAGATTTATTATTTCATTAAGAAGCCGGCTATAACATACCTACTATCTTAACTATCTCAAGAATAATTCGTTATTAGGTCTTGAGAACCCTAATAATATACCCTATATTTATAAACTCTAGAACAATTCTATAGGTAAAAATCGTTTAGAGTGCTCCATTACCTTATATTAGGCAAATGCGTAAGCATTAGGAGCGAAACTATATTCAGTTTCGTCATTTAATTTTAAGTTTGAGTTTTAAGTACTCCTACTACTTGCAATCATACCGTGATATAACCTGTCGAAACCAAGTCTACCCCATGTACCGGTACATTATACCATAAAAGGGTTAAAAAATAAATTTTTTTCGAAAATATAGGCAAATTTTGACACTGTTATACCTCAGTGCTATAATTTCCATGACAACGAGAGATGGCAATAGACAAATCAAATCAAAAATTTCGCTTATATATAATAGGATAAAGTTGACTTTTACCCATTGATATGGTAGTCTATGTCATCGAGAAACGGAGTTTTTGGAAAAAAATAAGGGGGATATGTTATGAGAAAGATGAAAAATTATTATGAAATCCTTGGAATTGATTTTGAGGATTCTCATGAACTAGATGAAGAAACATTTAGAGAGACTGTTTTAAGTCGTTATCGTGCTACTATGGATGAAATCGAAGATGCTTATGACAACGATGAGATATCTATCGATGAATTCAGTGCACAAACTGCTGATCTTAAAGAAGCAAAGAAAACATTACTAGATGTTGATCTACGTGATGAATATGATGAAGAATTAGAAGAATATCTTGAAGCTAGACCACTAAAGGTTACTGATGAAGAAGAGGATAAAAAGAATTCTTCTGGAAAAGGTAAAAAAGTATTAGCTACTATTGGTGTTGTTGCATTATGTGCTGCAATCGTTTTGGGAGCTAAAGGATGTTCTAACAAACTTTCTTCAAAATCTTCAGCAAACAATAATGAAACTACTGTAGAAACTCAATTATCAGAATCTACATCTTACAATGATACTACTGAAGAAAGTCAAGTTGTAACAACCGAAACAGAATCAGAAACTCAAACTCAAGAATCTGAGACTCAAACTCAGGAAACTGAAACTGAAACTCAAACTCAAGAATCTGAGACTCAAACTCAAGAATCTGAGACTCAAGAAGTTAGACATGCTGTTAATTATGGTGATGTAATGGATGTTGAACTAGTTAATAAAAGAGCTGCTGTATTGGTAGAACAATTAAATAAAGCTCATGTTATTAATCCAGTTACAAATGTTCCTTATACACAAGAAGAAATCGTTGCATTAATTCAATATTCTAATGGAGTATATATTCCAACTAGTCAAGAAGAAATTGATATTCTACATTTAAATTTATTAAATTTATTAATTTCTCCACTTAACACAGATGATTATTTATTCCATGTAGTATATGCATCTGGAAATAATGATTTTGCTGAAATGTCAGCTGAGTCATCATTAAACAACCGTGAACATTATATTGGTTTTGCTGAAGCATTTGCTCAATATGGTGAAAATGGTGTTTATCCATTAATTCAATGGATTCAACAAAAGAGATTTGAAATTTATTCTACAAATAATAGAGAAGAAATTAATGCTATTTACAGAGAAGTTGGTCAAGTTATGGCTGATTTAATGAAAGGTAATGGATGTACTATTACATTATATGAAGATAAAAGTGAACAAACTTATACATTCACTAGTGAACAAGTACTTGCTAACCATTCATCAGCTATGTTATTAACAACTGAAGCACAATTAATATTTGCTAACCATTACGAAGTTAGAGATATAAATGACAACATTGTTGATCAAGTATCTACTACTTGGGAAGTTTATAACAAATTAAATAGTAATGGTGTTGATGAAGATGGTAAACCAATTATTGAACCTGATATTGTATCTTATGATGAAATTAATGCTTGGATCAATAATGGTTGTGATTATGAATGGTCTATCGATAGTGTATTAATTGATGGTCAAACATTCGGACAAAGAATTCAAGGAGATATGGAAGGTATGGCACAAAATAACTTAGCTATGTCTCAAGGAAAAACATTAACAAAATAATTGAAAGGGAGGTTTAAATTATGTACGAAGAAAATGTTACTTACAAAGTAGGAATTAACTGGAAAGATATTTTAATAAAAATAATTCTATTAATTTTATTCATTTTATTACTTTTATGGTTATTTCCTAAAGCTGACTTAGATGTATTTTATGATTCAGTATATACAAATAACATTAAAACTATGAAAGAAGCTGCTAGAGATTATTATACTGTTGATAAATTACCTCAAAATGTTGGTGAATCTACAAGTATGACATTAAAGCAAATGGTTGATAATCATATGATTATTCAATTTAGAGATAAAGATAAGAATTATTGTGATGAAACTTCTAGTAAAGTTGAAGTTACAAAAATTTCTGATTCTGAATATGCTTTAAAAGTTGTATTAAATTGTGGAGATCAAAAAGATTACATCTTAGATACTATTGGTTGTACTACAGTATGTTCTAATGGAACATGCCAAACTATAATCAATAATAATACAAATAATAGTATTGCTGATAATACTAATAACAACAATAATACAAACAATAATACAAATAATAATACGAATAATAATAGTAACAATACCAATAATGGAAATGGTGGTGCTGCTGTTCTAGACGAAACTGATTATAGTGGATATGGAGACGCTAAGAGTGGTTTATATACAGAATCTGTTATTTATTATCAATTTAGAAAAGCTGTAACTACTTCTAAGACTGTATACACTTGTCCTGAAGGATATACTAGAAATGGTACTAAGTGTACTAAAACTAGTACTGGTGCTACTATAGATGCTACTCCTATTTATGGAGCAGATAGAGTTGTTACTACTGATGCTAAGTTAAGTGATGGTACTGAGCATACTGTTTATGCTGATGCTATTAAAACAAAAATTAGAACTGATTATAGTTGCCCTACTGGATATACTTTAAATGGTTCACATTGTATTAAATATACAGATGCAACTGAGAAACCTGGACAAACTACTTATACTTGTCCTACTGGTTATACATTAAGTGGTACAAAATGTACTAAGACTACAGATGCTACTTATACTCCAGGTGCTACTTCATATACTTGTGATAATGGTGGTACTTTAAGTGGTACGAAATGTACTATTACTCAAAATGCTACTGCTACTACATCTTATACTTGTCCATCTGGTTATACTAGAAATGGTACAAGTTGTTATAAAGTATATGATGCTACTGCAAATTATACTTGTCCATCTGGTTATACTAGAAGTGGTTCTAAATGTACTAAAACTACTACATCTACTATAGATGCTACTGCATCATAT